>Ga0209347_1000355_pt1 | contig 123785 bp, 110 predicted proteins | sample AutmiccommuBRH23_FD_187382 | JGI IMG/M metagenome (GOLD analysis project Ga0209347, IMG submission 187382) | Deep subsurface microbial communities from Mt. Terri, Switzerland - Autotrophic microbial communities BRH/23 (SPAdes) (version 2) | ecosystem: Environmental > Aquatic > Deep subsurface... | reverse complement strand
TTACGGGGTCGGCTTCCATGCCCATACGTTTGGCGATTTCGGCGCCGATCTCCACGTCGAAGCCGGTTAACTGGCCGCCTTCTTTGTAGTTGAACGGTTTGTATAGGCCGCTCATGGCGTAGCTAAATTTTTCGCTGCCGGTGTCCTCTGCGGCGCCTTGCTCTTCCTGGGCCGGTTCTTGTTTGTCGCCTGCGCTCTGGCCGCCGCAGCCGCCCAGCACCAGTGCCAGGCCCACCAACAACACCAGGGCCAGTTTTAGTATCCAGGTTCTGTTCTTCAAAATCGACTCCTCCTTGAATTTTTGCAAATTTTTTAATATTTCAATAATTATAGTCAAAAAGCTAATCAATTGGATATCAGTCAATATGGCACAAAAAATTAAGATAAAAATACTACACTTTGTACAAGTGGTCTGGTGTATATTACCGCTCCGGGGACATTCACTTCTTCTTGACAGTTAAAAAAACCCACCGCGGGTGTCGCGGTGCAGGGCTTCATTGTCCTGTTGAGATGGATTATGATCCCCTATTCCAGCGTATAAAGGAATTTGTGGATATAAATAGCCATTTGCAACTGCAACCGATGATGGTGGTTTTTTAGGTTAAGGCCTGTTTTACTCTCAATTCGGCCCAACCGGTATTTCAATGTGTGGCGGTGAATAAAAAGTACACTGGCAGTTTGCTGGATATTCTGGTTTAATGACAGGTAAGACTCCAGTGTATCCATCAGCTGGTTGCCGTGTTTGCGGTCGTATTCCAGTAAATTGCCCAGCACATTGTCGCGCATGGCACGCAGGTCTACCTTGCGTTCATATAATTCTATCAGCCAGTGGAAAATGCCCAAATCGGCGTAAAAGCACAACTGCTCCTTTAGCTTAAGAAAGTGCCCGAACCTGAGGGCCAGCTCGGCTTCTTCGGCGCACCGGGTGAGTTGGTCGATTGAAAGTCGGTTATTCCCGATGCCAATGAGAACGCCGGCACCCGGTGTACATTTGTCCCATTGTTCCTTTATTAAAACCGCGGCACCCGCTATTTCTTCGCGGGTCAGGGTTTCTCCCTCCAGCAGCAGTACCAGCGATTCGTGTCTAAGTTTGGCAAAAACCTTGATGTCAACGTTTTTGAATACGCTATTGGCAACTTCATACAGCTGGTACAATTGGTTTTTAAGCCATATTTCGTTGTGGGCGGCCACGGATACACAGAGTTTGATGATCAGCACGTTATGCAGCTTGGAAAAATCAAACCCCATCAGCTTGCCTCGTTCCATAATCATCGAAGCCTTGATCCACTTGCCGGCCAGTATTTCCTCCAAGAAATCACCCTGCATACGCCACTTGGTTTCCTCGATGGCCTTAAGTTTCAGAAATTCCAGGGCACAAACCATGGCGGCGTGACGAATGGATATACGATCCAGTTCGCTAAAAAAACTGCTGGGCTTGACCAGCAAAATATAGCCGTAAGCAATACCATCGGCGACTACCGGCGCGACAATGTTGGCCATATTTGTGTTCCGGTAATTAGATTCCATGCTGACAATCTCATGCTGCTCCGTAGTTGGGTTCAGTTTCCCGGTGCTAAAGGATAAAACTACCTTGTTGCGGTAGCGGGCCGGTATTGGTTCCAATTCGTGACCTGTAACCGGTTCCCACTTGGAATTGTAAATATAAATCCCGGCATCGGTACGCGAGGCCAGCATTTCGGCAATGGCAGAAAAGCTTTTGCCGGACAGTACCACCTGCAGCAGTTCCTGGTGGATACTTTCGGAGAAGTCTAGTAACTCGAACTTACTTTGTACGATCCTGTGCAGCAGCGACCGGGTGATGTCTGAAAAGTTCAAAGAACTGGGCAGTTCGATAAGCGGCAGGTTATTTTTGTTGGCCTGTTCAATGAATTCGGCTGTTATTTCAGGCAGGTAAAAACCAGTCAGAATGGCCACTCCGGCCAGGCGCCTGCGGGCCAGGTCTTCAATAAACCGGTTCTTTTTGTCCGGTTCTTTTAACAAGCCGTAGGCGGTGGTGATTAAAAGTTCGCCATCAGCCAGGCGGTTAACGTCATCCAGTACCTCCACCACGGTTACCCAGTTGATGCTGTTGTCCAGTCCGCCGTGTCCGGCCAGTAATTTACCTTGTTTGAGGGCAGTGTTGTCCAACGCTTCCCTGACTGAAAGTGCCAATATGTCACCCCCGGTTGATGCAGGATATGCTAGTTAGCTATCCTGAAAATAACTTAAATCTGTCATCCTAAGCGTTAGCAAGGATCTAGATTCTGCACTTCGTGCAGAATGACATGATGTGGTCATTTTAACCCATATTAAAGCTGTAATTATGTTTTTCGCTGTTTTAAGACCGGATCCTTTAGGTAATTAAATATTGCCGCACTTTAATTGCGAAGGTTATTTGGCTGTTAGAGGACGCATTTCCCCGGTATTACTAGTTATTTATACAAAATGTACAAAAATCAAGCTTAAAGATAGGTTCCTTTGGCGAATGGAAAAATGGCATCCGGTCTCATATAGTTGTGGTAATAACACTTATATATTTTAGGGTGGGGTGAGGCCATATGCGTGGCATGTCAAACGTTATTAAACCAGACCTGTTCAAGGATTATCCAACTGTTTCCCACGGCAAAGGCATATATCTGTACGATATCGAGGGTAACCGATACCTGGACGGATGTTCCGGAGCCATGGTGGCTAACATCGGGCACGGTAATGTCAACATAGCCAAAGTCTTGCGAAGCCAAGCCTCGCGCGTGGCATTCACGTATCGGTCTCAGTTTACCAGTCAACCTGCCGAAGAATTGGGCGCACTTATGGCCAATCTTGCACCCGGTGATTTGAATTGGGTGTTTTTTGTTAGCAGCGGCTCCGAGGCCACGGAAACCGCCATGAAAGTGGCCATTCAATACTGGCAGGAACGGGGCTACCAGAATAAAAACCGGATTATTTCCCGTTGGATGAGCTATCACGGGATTACCATGGGCGCCCTGTCCATGTCCGGCCACCGGGCCAGAAGAAAGCCCTTTGCAACCTTGCTGCATGATTACCCGGCCCTGCAGCCGCCTTACTGTTACCGCTGCCCGATGGAATTGAGGTACCCCGGTTGTAAACTGCTATGTGCCGCCAGCCTGGAAAATACCATTCAACTTCTGGGCCCGGAAAACATAGCGGCATTCATTTTTGAACCGGTCATTGGGGCATCCGGAGGCGCGCTGGTTCCCCCGGACGGATACTATGATTTAATTGCGCAAATATGCCGTAAGTACGACGTTTTGCTTATCGCTGACGAGGTGATGACCGGCTTTGGCCGGACTGGTAAAATGTTTGCCGTGGAGCACTGGGGCCTTCAGCCTGACATTATGGCCGTGGGTAAAGGGCTGAGCGGCGGCTATACACCAATTGCGGCCACTATGGTCAGCAATGAGATTATCCGCACCATCCGCAGCGGCTCGGGCTCAATTATGAGCGGGCACACATATAGCGCCAACCCGCTGTCAGCGGCGGTAGCTCTGTCGGTGGTTAAATATATACAAAACCATCACCTGGTGGAAAAGGCCGCCAAAAACGGCGCTTTTTTGGAGAAGAAGCTCTACCGATTGGCAAGCAAACACCCGTCCATAGGCAACATTCGGGGTTTGGGCATGATGTGGGGTGTAGAACTGGTTAAGAATTATTCCACCGGTGAACCCTTTGATGCCGGGCTGAACGTGCCTAATATGTTAATCAAACAGGCCATGGAAAATGGGTTGATTATATATAACGCCAGCGGCGGTTTTGTGGGCCCCGCCGGTGCCTCATTCATGCTGGGCCCACCGCTGACTATTTCCAGACGGGAGATTCAATCGGTAATCGACCTGCTTGATTTAACCCTTGGCCAGGTGGAAAACCAGCTGGGGGAACATATTTCATATCAGCAGCGATTACAGTCTGTATAAAGGTAGGTGACGGCACCGGGTGAACGAAAGGGAAAAGGCCCTCTCAAAGGTTTCCACCCTGGAGGAAGCGCTCAAATATATTAACGACGGGACGGTGCTGATGTTTGGCGGTTTTGGTGGCATTGGCAATCCGCCCACCCTGGTGGAAGGGATACTGCAAAAAGGAGTCAAGAATCTGTTTTTAATCGGCAACGATACCGGTTTTCCCCGGGTAGGTATTGGACGTCTGGTTACTGCCGGGCGGGTTAAGAAAATTATCACTTCGCATATCGGCTCCAACCCGGTGGCAGGTGAACAAATGCACCGCGGGGAGCTGGATGTTGAATTTAGTCCCCAGGGCACCCTGGCCGAGCGTATCAGAGCCGGAGGTATGGGTCTGGGTGGTTTTCTTACCGATGTAGGAATTGGCACCATGGTGGAAGAGGGTAAACAAAAAATTGTCTCCCTTGGCAAGGAGTACCTGCTGGAAACAGCATTGACCGCCGAGGTGGCCATCATTCACGCCGACAGGGCAGATACCTTCGGCAACCTTACTTACATTCGCAGTGCCAGAAACTTCAACCCTCTGGTGGCCATGGCTGCCGACATCACCATTGTCGAAGCCGACGAAATTGTGCCCCTGGGGACGCTAGATCCCGAAGTTATCGTGACGCCCGGGGTTTATGTGGATCTGGTAATCCCCAGCGGGGGGGTGAATTGGAAATGGGCTTGGGAAGAGAAAAAAGGCACCTAGTTGCCAGTCGGGCGGCTAGGGAACTGAAAACCGGCATGATAGTCAATTTGGGCATTGGCATACCCACCTTGGTGGCAGATTACGTGCCACCGGATATCCATGTGGTGTTTCAGGCGGAAAACGGGATCCTTGGTTATGGTCCAACCCCCCGGGAGGGAGAGGAAGACCCCTTTTTATGCAACGCCGGCGGGCTCCCGGTTACTTTATCGAAGGAAGCCTCTTATTTTGACAGCACCGTGGCTTTTGGTATGATCCGCCGGGGCCTTTTAGACTTGACTATCCTGGGAGCACTGCAGGTAAGTGAGGAGGGTGACCTGGCCAATTGGATAGTGCCCGGTAAGCGGGTGCCCGGCATGGGCGGCGCAATTGAATTAGCCCAGAAAGCAAGGCGGGTAATTGTGGCTACCGAGCATTTGGCCAGAGATGGGCGGCCCAAAATTTTGCGGGCCTGCACCTTTCCCCTAACGACCCGGAAATCTGTACAACTTATTATCACTGATATGGCGGTTATTCAGGTTACCGAACAGGGCCTGGTGCTGCAGGAAGTGGCCAAAGAGTACGAACCCGGTGATGTGGTGCAGGCTACCGAGGCACGCCTGATTATTCCGCCGCATGTGGAGAGGTTTTGAAGAGGGGTGTGATAAAAGGTGGTTAAACCGGAGAGAAAAGTATTAAAACAATGGCTGGCAGAACACGCCGATGAGGCAGCCGGTTTTTTGTCCCGGTTAATCAAGGCTGCCAGCACCGCGGGACGGGAGAAAGAAGCCCAAGAACTAATGGCAGAAAAGTTTCGCCACCTTGGTATGGCTGTGGATACCTGGGTACAGGGCGGAGATGATCTGTTCAACCACCCACATTTTTGCTCTCCCCGCACCGATTTTATAGACAGCCCCAACGTGGTGGGGACATTACAGGGCACCGGCGGGGGGCGCTCGCTAATTATTAACGGCCATATTGATGTGGTACCGCCCGGTGAGGATGCCGCCTGGGAGCGTTCCCCCTGGTCGGGTTATGTGGGAGATGGCCGGGTTTACGGGCGTGGAGCAACCGACATGAAAGGGGGCACTCTTTCCGCGCTGCTGGCTGTGGAAGCATTGCACTCCCTGGGAGTGAAACTAAAAGGGGATATAATTCTAGCCAGTGTGGTGGAAGAAGAAAGCGGCGGTTCCGGAACCCTAGCTAGCATATTACGTGGTTACAAGGCCGACGGGGCATTTATTCCCGAACCTTCGGAGATGGTTATTTACCCACAGCAGCAGGGTTCCATGTGGTTTAGAATGGCCGTAAAAGGACGGGTTGCCCACGGCGGTACCCGGTACCTTGGTGTTAGTGCCATAGAAAATGCTATTTTGGTAATCAATCAAGTGCGTGAATTGGAACAAGAAAGAAACGCCCGGCTGGCTGACGAGCCTTTGTACCACGGTGTACCCATTCCCGTACCCATTAACATTGGCAAAATTGCCGGGGGTAGTTGGCCTTCATCAGTTCCGGATTTGGTTACCCTGGAGGGACGCATGGGGGTGGCCCCGGGCGAAAACATGGCCGACGCACGTAGAGAATTAGAACAAAGTATGTCTTTACTTGGGGCAAAAGATGAATGGTTTAGGGAGCATCCGGTTCAGCTCGAGTGGTTCGGTGCCCGGTGGCTGCCCGGCGGTATCGGGCTTGATCATCCCCTAATGAATGCCCTGACCGACGCGTACCGCCTGGTTAAAAATGCTAAGCCCGAAATTAAAGCTTCTCCCTGGGGTACCGACGGGGGGCTTTTAACCCAAGTGGGGGGAGTGCCCACGGTTGTGTTTGGGCCCGGGGTAACCGCTGCGGCCCATTATCCTAACGAGTACATTGAGATGAAAAACGTGCTGGACGCCGCTGAAATATTCGCCCTGGCCATCATGGAATGGTGCGGTGTGGAATAGCGTAAAACAAACGGAGCCCTTATAAGGGCTCCGTTTGGGGTTTGAGCATTAGTTTTACAGTGGGAATTAGTTATAAGGAACAATATCGGTAGCAAGTTTTTTAATATGCTGTTTTTCCTGTTCAATTAACTTGCCCAGCACTTCTTTGCCTGCGTCGTCAACCACTTTGTACAGCTCCTGGAAAATTAGAATAGAGTCCTTTTCAAACCTGAATGCCACTGCCAGTGCCTCCCTGGCCACGCTGATATTGGGGATGAATTTTTCAATATTGTTGTGGTTAAACACATGGTTATCAATCAACGCTTTTATATAATCACCGTATTCACCCACATAGCTCTCGTTGGGTACGAAGTCACTGGGTAATTGTGCGCCCAGACTTTCAAAATCGGCAATATGTTGTTTTTCTTCACCAACCAGTAATTCAAATATTTTTTTAACCTCGGCGTCCTCAACCTGGGCAGCGGCAATTTCATAAAATTTTTGACCTTGCTTCTCTATTTCCACAGCCAGCCCGATAATTTCTTCTCCGTTAAATTTAGTAATACTCCAAGCCATCCTTATTCCCCTCCCGGTTTACTCTTTTTCAAACTGATCTTTACCAGCACCGCACACCGGGCATACCCATTCAGCCGGCAATTGCTCAAAGGAGGTTCCCGGCGGAATATCATCTGCTCCCTCGGCGGGATCGTAAACATAACCACAGATTATGCAAACATACTTATCCATTACATTCAACTCCTATGTTTTTTAGTTTATTTTGTTTTTATTGTTTACATCTTAACTGCTAATAATTACTTATCAATTACTATTTTATTAAAAGTTCATTAAATCATTCCGTCCCCTCGCCCTATTGACATCTACCAGGTGGCAGTATTAACTTGTTATGTGATAATTGATTTGTGCCTACCGAAATAAGCGCGTTGAAAGAGGGTTATTTGTTGAGCAAACTAGTGTTGAAATATGGCCTGGACGATGTTCCGCCGGCCAGGGAACTAATGCTATTCGGGCTGCAGTGGCTGGCCATTGCTGTTCCTACAATTATTATTGTGGGTAATGTGGTGGCCGGGTTTCACTTTAACGACCCCTTGGGCCAGGTTGTTTACTTGCAGAAATTATTCTTTATATCTGGAGTGGCGTTGTTCGTTCAGTTACTGTGGGGACATCGCCTGCCCCTGATCACCGGACCTGCCACGGTGCTGCTGGTGGGCGTGGTAGCTGCCGGAAGCAGCAATTTAGCGGCAGTGTACACGTCAATCCTAACCGGAGGGGTAATTCTGTTTATCTTGAGCATTAGCGGGCTTTTTAGTTACCTGACCAGGTTTTTTACTTCCCGGGTGGTGGCGGTGATCCTGCTGTTAATAGCCTTCACCATGGCGCCTACTATCACCGGACTAATCATGCCCTCTTCGTCACCGGTTGCTCCCCTGGCGAATCTTGGTTTTGCCCTGGGGTTTGTTTTTCTCATGCTGACCGCCGGCAGGTTGCTGACCGGGGTCTGGAAATCTTCGTTGATTATCTGGGCTGTTATTGCCGGAAGCTGCACTTATTTACTATTGTTCCCCAGCCAGCTTATGACGGACTGGGGCACTGGCACAGTAGCAATTTCATTCTTAACGGATTTAAATCTCAATTTTAGTTTAGAGCCCGGCCTGTTGTTTTCGTTTTTAGTCTGTTTTCTGGCCCTTTCAATTAACGATCTGGGCTCGATTCAATCAGTTAATGAGCTGATCAAGCCAGATGATGTATCCGGTCGCATTACCCGGGGCATTTCTCTAACCGGCCTGAGCAATGTCCTGTCCGGTCTTCTTGGGGTTATCGGTCCGGTTAATTACTCCCTCAGTCCCGGGATTATTGCCACCACCGGTTGCGCATCCAGGTTTACCCTGCTGCCCGCTGCCGCGGGATTAGTGGCTATTGCACTGCTGCCGCCGGTGATCAATTTTTTTGGTCTTATACCCCAGCCCGTAATCGGGACGGTGCTCCTTTATGTGTTGTGCTCCCAAGTGGCCGCAGGGATGATGGTTGCTTATAACGGGCCGGGCGGGTTTAAGCTGGAGGATGGCCTAATTATTGGCCTGCCGCTGATGCTGGGCATTATCGTATCCTTTTTACCGGCCCAGGTGGTAAGCACTTTCCCCGCCGCTCTGCGTCCTGTGCTGGGCAACGGTTTCGTGTTGGGCGTACTGGCGGTGCTGGCTCTTGAACATGTGGTTTACCGGGAGGTCTAAAACACCTTTTTCCCCTCCGTTACATAGTCTGGTATAGAGTCTTATTGCCGGAAGGAGGGAGAGTTAATGGAAACATATACGGTTAGTTTTGGGGATACCCTGTTTGCAATAGCTCGACGGTTCGGCACTACGGTGCAAGAATTGATCCGTCTGAACAACATTGTAAACCCGGGCAGCATCAGAGTAGGACAGCAATTGCTGGTTCCCACCGGCACGGGTACACCCCAGCAGCCCGCCGGAGGTACTTTTGCCACTACCACTGTTGGCGGTCTGCGTTATACCTTGACCACCGACCGCAGGCAGTACCAGCGCGGTGAACAGGTGCAAATCACTTTTGTCAAGTGTAACGTGTCACGAAGCACCATCCGGTTAAACTACAATACCGGCCAGCGCTTTGATATAGCAGCATTACGTGACGGCAGGGAAGTCTGGCGTTGGTCAGATGACCAGTTCTTTACCCAGGCTGCCGGTACCGAAAGGCTGCAACCTGGCCAGTGTCGCACCTACACGGCTACCTGGGATCTGCGCAACAGGCAAGGAAACTTCGTAGCCCTGGATACGTTTACTATTCGAGCCGAAAATGTAGCTGTGCAACTGCGCAACCGGTTCGTGCAAACCCGGATAGAAGTCGTATCCCGTCCGAGCCCCCCACAGCCCGCACCCGGTCGCTGTCCCAGAACCAACATGCTGGCCAACCCGGGATTTGAAGAATGGGTTAACCCCACTACCCCAAGGCAATGGGTCGGCACCAACGTGCGTCGTTCCGGGCTGGTTCACTCCGGCCAGTTTGCCGCGGAAATGGGCCGGGACGTCAGTAGACAATCGATCTTGCGCCAGTCAGTCCCGGCAGGCCCCAGGCTAAATTACCAAATTACCTTCTGGGCCCGGGAAAGAATCAGGGATGCAGCTTTAGGCAGGTACACTTTGGAAGCAGCGATTTATGTTTACGACCGGTCGGGGCGCTTCATTGGCCGGGTGGATCCTTCATTCACTGCTAACGCCATACCAGACCGGACTTACCAGCAGTTTCGGTTTACAACCGGAGTGCTGCCGGCAGGTGCCGACCGGGCCGAGTTGCGTTTCATATTCCGCCCGCTCACAAGAAATACCAACAGTGTAATCATCGATGATGTGGACATGGTCTGCGTCAGCCGGTAGAAAAAAAGGCAGCCCGCTTAGGCTGCCTTTTTTCAAACTTTTTGGGGGTCAGGCCCTGCATAACTGCATAGGTTATGCAGTTATGCAGGGCCTGACCCCAATTTGTCAGTGACCGCAACTGCCGCAGTTGGATGAGCTGCAGGAACCGCAACTGCTACCACCACCGCCATCGCCACCATTTTCTGTGCCACAAGCACAAAAACCTGACATAACCCGCTTGGGTGCCGGTGCGGTACAGGCTGGACACTGCATTTTTTCACCATTCTCACCCATGGGGCATAGTTTTTCAAAACGATGTCCGCATTTATTACAACGGAATTCGTAAATCGGCATTTTTTATACACTCCCTTCCTATATAAATTTATGGCCTGCGGCTTTTTATGTCAAGTCCTGCACGCTTTCATCATGGTGTCGAACTGAACAATTTGCAACAGTGGGCAAAGATTAACCAGCCAAGGCACTAGTTTTTGACTTTTTCCGGCAGGGAATGACGGTTAAGGCAGTGAATTAGTATGTAGTTAAACAACGAGCACGGAAATTCTTTAATATAAGCTCAATATTACATACTGGAGGCATGCATAATGCAAATAACTTTTCTCGGCGCAGCGCAGACTGTAACAGGATCCTGTCATCTGGTGGAAACTGCTGACAAAAAAATAATGGTGGACTGCGGTATGTTTCAGGGGCCTCGGGTAATCAGGGAGCGAAATTACGAGCCCTTTGCGGTGACTCCCCAGAGCGTTGATTACCTGCTGTTGACCCACGCGCATATTGACCATAGCGGACAGATACCCAGGTTATTCAAGCACGGTTTTGAAGGGCGGGCGCTGGCCACCGATGCTAGCGTTGACCTACTGGAGGTAATGCTCCCCGATAGTGGTCATATCCAAGAGATGGAAGTAGAACGGCTCAACCGCAAAGCCAGGCGGGCGGGTAAAAAACTGTTTACCCCAATTTATACCGCTGAAGACGGCTACGAGTGTGTAAAAAACTTTGAACGGGTTCGATATAATCAAATCATAGCGCTGGACGAGGATATTTCCGTGCGATTTGTGGACGCCGGGCACATATTGGGCTCTTCCATCCTGGAGATGTGGATCCGGGAAGGCGGTAACACAACTAAACTGGTATTTACCGGCGACCTGGGCAGTCCGGGCAAACCATACGTACATGACCCCACTATTATAGAAGAAGCCGATTACCTGGTTATTGAAAGCACATACGGAAACCGGTTGCACAAGGATAATGACCAAAACCGGAGTGATAAACTCGCCGAGGTCATTAAGGAAACCTACCAGAAAGGCGGGAACCTGATTATACCGGCCTTTGCGGTGGAACGCACCCAGGATTTGCTTTACGATATTAATCAACTGGTTTTAGCCGACAAACTGCCCCCCGTAAAAGTTTACATCGACAGCCCTATGGCAGTGGCGGTTACTGAAGTATTTAGACGGCACCCTGAATTATTTGATATCGAAACCAGTAAACTAATTATGGCCGGCGAAAATCCGCTGACCATGCCGGAATTGCATTTTTCTCGCACCACCGACGAGTCCCGGATGCTGAATGCACTCCCGGGCGGGGCTATTATACTGTCAGCCAGCGGCATGTGCGATGCCGGGCGTATTAAGCACCATCTGAAACACAACCTGTGGCGCCCCGAATGCACGGTGCTGTTCGTTGGCTACCAGGCCCCCGGCACCAAGGGTCACCACCTGTTAAACGGTGCCACTTCCATCCGTATTCACGGTGAGGAAGTAGCAGTTAAGGCGGATATAAGGCGCATTGACGCTTATTCTTCCCATGCCGATCAGCAAGGGCTGTTGGATTGGGTGAGCAAGTTCAAGAATAAGCCCCGCCGGGTATTTCTGGTGCACGGTGAGCCCGAAGGCATGAAAACCATGGCCGGGCTAATGCAGGAAAAATTGGGCCTGGAAGCCTACGCCCCCCAATGGCAGGAAACAGTTAATTTAACCCCGGGTGCCGTGTTAACGACCGAAGACCTGCTGAGTGCTTATCAGGAAATAGCGGTTAAAATGGAGATTTTTGCCAGTTCTGCCCCGGCCCGCTCAGAACTGGAACGGGTAATGAAGCGGATCCGAGAAATTAATGGGATACTGGATAAAACCAGCCAGGCGGGTTAATCTGGAGAGGAAGTAAACTTATGCCGGTTGGATTTGCACTTACAGAGGATGGTAATTTAATTACTCTGACTATCCCTTCCTTTACAGCCACCGGTGCTGTAGTGCACGCTTTTACCACCAGGCACACCGGTGTCAGCCAGGCCCCTTTTGATTCAATGAACATGGATTTTAAAGTGGGCGATGACCCGCAAAACGTGATTAACAACAGGGAACGGGTGTGTGTTATGCTGGGCGCCGGGCTTGACCGGCTGGTGGCGGCGGATCAGATACACGATGACCGGGTGCTGACTGTCGATTTTCAACATGCCGGGCGTGGTGCCCGGTCAAACGGGGACGCCTTGCCCGGGGTTGATGCCCTGGTTACGGCGGAGCCGGGTTTAATCCTGTCCAGCTATTATGCAGACTGCGTACCCCTGTTCTTCTTGGATCCATTTAGCCGGGTGGTCGCCTTGGCCCATGCCGGGTGGAAGGGGTCGGTGCTGCGTATCGGCGAAAAGACTATCCGCCACATGGTCGAAAGGCACGGATGCCGGGCGGCGAACATCCTAGTTGCCGTAGGCCCGTCCATTGGGCCATGCTGCTACGAGGTGGATGAAAAGGTTGTGGCCCAGGTAGAAAAATGTTTGCCCGGGGCATCCCATTGCGCAGCGCCTGGGCGGCCGGGCCATTGGTGGTTGGATCTGCCGGAACTGAATCGCAGGGTTTTGTTGCAGGCAGGCATCAAGGCCGCAAATATAACACTATCGGGTTACTGCACCGCCTGTCGCGAAGACCTGTTTTTCTCGCATCGCAAGCAAAGTGGACGGACAGGGCGGATGGCTTCGTTTATTATGCTGAGCGGAGGTTAATCCATGTACAGGATACTCATGGTGGACGATGAGAAAAACATTGTAGAACTGGTTAAATTTAATCTGGTGCGGGAAGGTTTCGAAGTCCTGGCGGCCTACGACGGCTTGGAAGCCATTAAAATTGCTCTGGCTAAAAAACCTGATTTAATAGTCCTGGACATCATGATACCTTCATTGGACGGCCTTGAAGTATGCCGACAGCTGCGTCAAAACGAGGCGACCAGAAACATCCCTGTAATTATGCTCAGCGCTCGCGGTGAGGAACTAGATCGTATACTAGGCCTGGAAATCGGAGCTGACGACTATGTGACCAAACCATTTAGCCCCCGAGAATTGCTGGCTCGTATTAAGGCCAGGCTGCGCCGGTTCGGAACCGCCGGCATGGAACGTTCCCCGGGCGGCGATAAAAGGATGGTGCTTGGCCGCCTGGTCATTGACCAGGATCGGTTTGAGGTACTAGTGGACGGTGAGCGCCAAGACCTTACCCCCAAGGAATTTGAATTGTTGCGGTTTTTGGCATCGGAGCCGGGCAAGGTATTTTCTCGGGATCAGTTACTGGAAAAAATTTGGGGTTACGACTTTGCCGGTGATTCCCGGACGGTGGATGTGCATATTCGTCACCTGAGACAAAAATTGGAAAAATACCCCGGAATGCCTCTATACATTGAAACCGTGCGAGGGGTAGGCTACCGATTCAGGGAGGTGCCCCGTTGAGAGTACGGAGTATGCTGGAAGGAATAGGCTGGCGCTCGGTAGCCATTTATTTCTTTATGCTCCTAGTCTTTTTCACCCTCCTAAATTATGCTGGAGATAAAATCGCAATTGGGGTTATGGTGGCCATATCGCTGTTATTCTCAGCCTTTTTGGCCATTGTGCTTTATAGGCGGGTCATCGGCCCGCTTAACGAAGTTATTGAAGCTGCCCGCGACATTGCCCGGGGTAATCTGAGCCGCAGGCTCAGTATCAGCAGTCAGGATGAGTTTGGTGACCTAGCCAAAAGCATTAATGATATGGCCGATCGCCTCAGACACACTATCGATGAGATAACCGCAGAAAAAGACCGCGCCCAGGCCATGCTGGACAGTATGTCGGATGTGGTACTGGCTCTAGATCGCAAGGGGCGTATCATTATGGTCAACCCGGCGGTGGAAACGACTTTTGGTATCCCCCAGGCCGATTGCGTAGGCCGGAGTGTCGTCGAAGTAATCCGCAATTTCGATTTGGACATGGTGCTGCAACGGGTACAGGCCACCAACAGCCAGTTGGTCAGAGAAGTAGCCATTATTTCCCCGGAACCACGAATATTTATATTGCGGGCCACGCCACTGGTGGGTAACACCAAGGGCGGCATGGTGGTGTTACTGCGGGATATTTCCGAGCGCAAACGGATGGAGCAAATGCGCAGTGAATTTATGTCCAACGTGTCTCACGAACTGCGAACACCGCTAACTTCAATTCGAGGATTTGTTGAGACCTTGCAGGACAGCGGTACCGAAGATCCCCAAATGACCCGGCACTTTCTGGGTATTATTGCCACTGAAACTGCCAGACTATCCAACCTGGTGGATGACCTTTTGGATCTGTCCCGGATTGAAGAGCGGCGGGTGGTACACCGCTGGCAGCGTGAGGATATCGGTACCTTGGTAGATCAGGTGCTGACCGTTTGCGGTTCCCGGGCCGAGGATAAACAAATTGCTATCAAGGCCAGTCTGCAGCCGCGGTTGCCCCGCCTTTTCGGGGATCCGGATCTTTTGGCTCAGGTGCTGATTAACTTGGTGGACAATGCCATCAAGTATACACCGCAAGGCGGTACTATCACCATAAGCGCCCAGGTGGAAGGGGACGAAATAAGAATTGACGTGGCCGATAACGGTGTTGGTATTCCCGCCGAAAACTTGCCGCGCATATTCGAAAGATTTTACCGGGTAGAAAAGGCTCGCACCAGGGGCCTAGGCGGCACCGGTTTGGGCCTGGCCATTGTCAAACATATTGTCAAGGGGCACGGGGGCAGGGTAGATGTCAAAAGTGTGATCGGCAAAGGTACTGTTTTTTCTATTTTCTTGCCGCTGGAAATGCCCGTGACACCGCCGGCCACAGATTCTTTTTACCTCCAATAACTTTAAATAATCCGAATCTATATAAATCTATACTGAAGTATTTAATGTTCTGATATAATTAATAAATTCCAAATGGTGTTAATAATATTGCAGGTGCATTCAATCACAAACCGTAATGGGAAACAGCGGCGGAGGATGTGTATCGCCAGACAGGGGGTTAAACAATGGCAGCCAGACATAATTTTGATAAACAGCTTAAAGAAATCCAGCAGGATATCCTTAGACTGGGCAGCCTTGTGGAGCAAGCCCTGTATGATTCCGTACAGGCCCTAATAAGCCTGGATGTTGCCGCAGCCGGGCAAGTGATTATGAAGGATGAGTTAATTGATCAGTTATGCCTGGAGATTGAAGAAAAGTGTGTCCGGGTAATAGCTACTCAGCAGCCCCTGGCCGGGGATCTGCGGATGGCGGTGACCGGTATCAAAATTATAATCAGCCTGGAGCGCATGGGCGACCACTGTGTGGATATATCCCGGGCCACCATGTGTCTGTCCGGCGGGGCGTTGACCGCCCATCCTGTGGAATATATCCCCGAGATGGCTGATATAGTGCAGCAAATGGTAAAGGACGGGCTGGATGCTTATGTGACCAGGAACGTCGAAAAAGCCAAGGCCATGTGCGCCATGGATGATTTGGTGGATTTTATTTATAATCGAATTTTTCGCGAATTAATTGGCTGTGTTAAGGAACATCCCGCCAACTCATACCAAATGGCTTACCTGTTGTACGTTAACAGGTATATCGAACGGATTGCCGATCATGCCACCAACATCGGGGAAGCGGTTATCTACCTGGTGACCGGCGAGAGACGGGAATTAAACTAACTGCCGGTTATTGGATTTTTGCCCCCTGCGGGGCATTTTTTGCTTTTATAGGAAGGACATTCATGTTTTTAGTTGTAATTAATATAAATGCAAGCTCATCTTAATAATTAAAGGGGGAGCGGTGTGGGAAAATATAAGATACGCCCCGCCCGTTTTATTCCCGCATTAATCATAACCTTTTGCATAACCGGCCTTTTACTGTGGGCTCTGTGGGTCTCCGTGGCCTGGGCCAAAAGCGCGGTGTTGCAGCGGATGCTGGATATCAGGTTCATGGCCCGCGATGAAATTACCGAAACTGCGCCGGCCTCGGGTTTACTAATCAGAACCGAAGAGTCTTTTAAGGCATCAGCGCCGGGAGAAGTGGAACTGAAAGTGCGGGACGGGGAACGGCTGCGGGTTGGTACTCCGCTGGCTGAAATTAAAGGCGTAAGTCAGAGCACGGTATGGAGCCCCAGGGCGGGAATTTTCTGTACCCACGTTGACGGACTGGAAAACCTGCTGTTACCTGAAATGATTGGCGAATTGGATCTTATGGCGGTTGAAAACATTAAGCCGCTAGCACCGCCGGCCGATAACACAGTTGACAGCGGCCAATATTTTGGTAAAGTTGTAGATAACCTCCAACCATTGTTTATGCATGTTCAATGGGAAAACCAAGGGTCTGAAGCAGCCCGGTCATTTCGAACAGGTGAAACGGTTCACTTTGTATATAAAGGCCAGGAATTGGCGGGCCAAGTAAAGGATGTCAGGTCAGCGGGCAGCGACGTCTACCTGGTGGTAGAGATGCGTGATTATCCGGACGAGTTCGTCCACCTGCGTAACTTACACATGGAGCTGGTTATCCGCAGGCTGTCGGGCTGGCTGGTTCCCAGGGAAGCGGTGGTTTTTAAAGATGGGGAGCCCGGTATTTATGTAGCTTTAAGGCAGCGGGTCAACTGGGTTCCAGTATCGGTAAACGACCGTCTGGATGATACGGTTTCTATAACCGGCAGCAACCTTAATGATGCACTGCGTTATATTAGCAACCCGGAACGGGTCAGGGAAGGTGCCCGGCTGGGGACCGGAGGTTAATCTTTTGAGTGTACATGAAAATTTGCAGCATATTGTTAGCAAAATAGAGGCTGCTGCTCGCAGATCGGGTCGCAACCCCGGGGATATAAAAATAATTGCCGTTACCAAGCATGTACCGGCAGACCGCATCAAGAAAGTTTTAGATACGGGTATTGAAGACCTGGGCGAGAACCGGGTTCAGGAGATGATAACTAAGGCCGAACAATTGCCACCCCAAGCGCGTTGGCACATGATTGGCCACCTGCAGACCAACAAGGTAAAAGGCGTGGTGGGCCGGGTGGAACTGATTCATTCTTTGGACCGGTGGAAGCTGGCCCAGGAGATTGACCGGCAGGCAACCGAACAGGATTTAATTGTTCCAATGCTAATCCAAGTTAATGTTTCCGGTGAAGATACCAAATTTGGGATTAATTCCAGTGAATTAATGGATTTTTTGGTAGCTCTGCAGGATTTACACCATATTAAGGTGAAAGGATTAATGACCATAGCTCCGTATGTCGATAATCCCGAAGAAACCAGGCCATTCTTCCGTGAACTGCGCCTGCTGGGCGGGCGCTGTAATGAAAAATTGCCCGGCAGCGGTTTGGAATTGCTTTCCATGGGCATGACCAATGATTTTGAGGTGGCGGTTGAGGAAGGCGCCAATATGTTGCGCCTGGGCACGGCCATTTTTGGGGCCCGTAGGTATTAGGGTTAAGTAGTCAGAAGTCAGAAGTCAGAAGTCAGAATGAAGGAACAATTTAACGTCTCGGGTCATTCTGAATACTAAATTACCTTGAATAGTAACAAAGGGGTGGGCTAAAATGCCAAAATTGATGGACAAGATGTTAAATTTCATGGGCTTTGAGGATGAGCCGCTGGATGTCGACAACGAGCGTGACGATGCCCTTGGCGAAGAAGACCGGAGCCAGCAGTCCAAGTCCAGGAAAAGCCGCGGACAGGTGGTAAGCCTGCATGCGCAGCGCCAAGTGCGAGTGGTGGTAATGGAGCCCACCTCTTTTGACAGTGTACAGGCAATTGCGGACAACCTTAAAAACAGGCGGCCGGTGATAATAAACCTTGAGCATGCCGAGCCCGACCTGGCCAAACGAGTGGTGGATTTTGTTATGGGTGCCACTTACGCATTAAACGGCAGTATCCAAAAAGTGGGCAAGGGTATATTTTTATCTGTTCCCAGCAATATTGAAATTGACGGCGACCTGGGGGAACAACTTAGTGAAAAGGGTATTTTTGCCTGGCTGAAACCATAACCGGGAAGGATGTTTTCGTAAATGCCGCTAAACAATAAGAGAATCGGAATAATCGGCGGCGGTGCTATGGCCGAGGCTATAATTTCCGGTATTTTAAACGCTGGTTTGGTAACGCCCAAACATATAATAGTCAGTGACATGAGTGACGGGCGCAGGGAACACTTGCAAAATAAATACGGAGTTGCCGCTATCCGGGATAATACCGAGGTAGTACACCATGCCGATTTATTAATCCTAGCTGTTAAACCATATGTGATTGGTGATGTGCTTGCGCAAACCGGCGGCCATATTAACGAAAACCAAACGGTTATTTCTATCGCAGCCGGCATAACCACCGGATTTATAGAAAAACTATTGGTGGGCAAGGTGCCCGTAGTCAGGGTGATGCCCAATACTCCGCTGCTGGTGGGTGCCGGCGCCACCGCAGTCTGCAGCGGCAGATGGGCATCTGAAAGTCACCGTCAGCTGGCCCTGACCCTGTTTGGTGCTGTGGGGCTAGCGGTGCCGGTGGTGGAAAACTTGATGGATGCTGTGACAGGTCTTAGCGGTAGTGGCCCCGCATATATGTATGTTATAGCCGAGGCCATGGCAGACGCCGGAGTTCGCGCCGGACTGTCTCGGGAAATCTCACTGGCTCTGGCGGCACAGACAATGCTGGGGGCATCCCGGATGCTACTGGAAACAGGTAGTCATCCCGGTGTGCTTAAAGACATGGTTACTACACCTGGAGGCACCACTATCGAAGGGCTTTATGCTCTGGAAGAAGGGAACTTGCGGGCTGTGATAGGGAAAGCTGTGGAGAACGCCTGTCGGCGATCCCGACAAATGTCCGAGGGAAAATAGTGTGTTTGACTGTTCAAATAATTTTGTGTCACTGCACAAGTAAAACGACGAGGTGAATTTATGACTATCAGCTTGGCTGACCTGCTATACTGGGCAATTGAAGTTTATATTTATATAATTATTATCCGCATTATCTTATCCCTGATCAAGATTAACCCATACCAGCCCGGAGTGCGTTTTATTTTCGAAATTACTGAACCGGTGCTTGGCTTTTTCAGACGCTACATACCGCCCATGGGCATGTTTGATTTTTCGCCCATTGCCCTTTTTTTGGTTTTGAAAGTGCTTCAAATGCTGGTGTTAAGACTGTTCAGCGGGATTGGAATTTGATGACCCTGCGGGGTGAGCATTAGTGAACCGTGAGAAACTGCTCAACCTGGCGGCTACTCCGGAAGAAAGGGAAGTAACGGCGCGGGTGCTGGATCTGGCGGAAACGGTATTAAAAACCCGCCGCCCCAGAACCACCGATTTTTATGACCCGTACCGCTGCCGCATGGTTGCCCGGGTGATCGAGGCGATTCCGGACCTGGCGGCCAGGGTTGACGGCGGAAACCCCGTGGCGGAAAGGTCGCGGGTTTTTATTTGTCCCGATTTTCTGGCTGCTAAAGAACTCGACACCGAACTAGTCTTCCTGGAAATCAAGGGTAATTTTCGTTATGCCGGGGCCAGCCACCGGGACTACCTGGGAGCCATTTTAGGCCTTGGGCTGCAACGGGACAAGCTGGGTGACATTTGGGTAAGCGAAAACGGTGCCCAGGTGGTAGCTGCCCGGGAGATAGCGGGTTACATAACAGCCGGGCTGACGTCGGTAGGCCGGGTCAGTGTAACGGTGCGGGAAATCAGCCGCGAGGAATTAAAACCCCCGGAGCCCGAGACCAAGGATATTAGCACCACTGTGCAGTCAATGCGCCTGGATGCCGTGGCGGCGCACGGCTTTGGCCTTTCCCGCAGTAAAATGGTACGTGAAATTAACGCTGGAAAAGTGTATCTAAATTGGCGGCCCTGTCTGGACCCATCCGCCCAGGTCAACTCCGGCGACATGCTCAGCGTCCGGGGCAGGGGACGGGTGGAAGTTGCCGAAGCCGGCGGCCGCACCAAAAAAAACCGTATAGCACTGCTATTAAAAAAGTTCAAGTGAATGACGATAATATGATCAGGAGTCAGGATTCAGGAGTCAGGAGTCAGGAGTCAGAATAAAAGAACCGTTGATAACCTGAACTCTAAAATACCTAGATAGGCTTCATTTTGCTGTCACCCTGAGCTTTAGCGAATGATCTAGTCTTTAAGATTCTTCGCTAAAGCTCAGAATGACAGATTCGTTGTATTCAAAGCAATGACATAAAATATAGAAACATAAAATTTTAGATATTAACGTTGAAAATTTTTAATCAACTGCTTGCAGTGGTCGAATACACGGAGGTGGTACGGTGCTTACTCCCCTGGACATACAAAACAAAGAATTTAAGCGGGCTTTTCGTGGCTACAGCATGGAAGAGGTGGACCAGTTCCTGGATCAACTGGTACACGACTACGAGACTGTTTACCTGGAAAACCAAATGCTGAAGGAAAAACTGGATGTCAGTGAAGCAACCAAGACCCGCTACCAGGACATGGAGAAAATAATCAAGGATACCATTATTATCGCCCAGAAAAACGCCGAAGAACTTAAAGGCAATGCCAAACACGAGGCCGATATTGTCCTGGAAGAGGCACGGCTGCGGGCGGGGAAAATTCTCGCCGAGGCCGGGGAAAAGGCAGCCCGAACTGTAAATGATGCTCGGGAGCAGGCGCGTTACCGGGTAGTGGAAGCCGAAGACCGGGTAAGATCCATCCTAGAGGAGTACCGGTTCCTGGAAACACAGACCAAAGTATTCAGGGTTAAATTCCAAGCTTTCCTGGAAGCCCAGTTGAAGTTGATGGAGAACCAAGATGAAGAAGCGCACGATATAATGCTCAACGCCGGGCTCAGTATGTCCCAAGTGGCCGCCGGACTGGCAGAAGGGTCAAACCGGGCGGATGAACAGGCCCGGGACGCAGGTATGGAAAACCAGTCCGAAAACGAATTACCTCCCACCTCATTTAACGGTGGTGCAGAAACCAAATCATAGAGATGGGTAATAGGATGCTAGATATTAGGGAAGATACGGGCGGGGTGACTATCAGGGTACGGGTACAGCCCCGGGCATCCAAAAACCAGTTGGCCGGCGAGATGGACGGCGCTCTTAAAGTGCGGTTGGCCGCACCACCCGTGGACGGCGCTGCCAACCGGTCTTGTTGCGAGTTTATAGCCGGACTGTTGGGGGTGGCTAAAACCCGAGTGGAAATAGTCCACGGCCATACCGGGCGGAATAAGACTGTTCGGGTGGCGGGTATTACTGCCGTCGAAGCCCGGGACAGGCTTAAATATTGACTCTTACGGAATTATTATATATAATGGCATAGTTGAAAAATGTCAGTATTAACAGTGTTTAAAAAGGATATTTCCTTGTTTAAAGCTGATGAACGGGACAAGTAGGCGGAGACACTGTTCAGAGAACCCGGGATTGGTGCGAGCCGGGTACAGTAAGAACCGCTCCAATATCACCCCGGAGGCGACGGCTTAAATCCTGATTTGGTGCCAGGAGAGTAAGCCGGTACGGCAGCCGCCGTTACAGGCAACCAAAGAGGGCCCGGCTTTTTATGGCATGCCGGTCCTATTAGGGTGGTACCGCGGAAAAAATCCGTCCCTTTACGGGGCGGTTTTTGTTTTTAATCAGAAGTCAGTAGTCAGTAGTCAGAATAAACAATTCGTCATTCTGAACCGTAGGGGCACCCCTCGCGGGTGCCCGGTTTACGCAGACCCCCGTATTATTAATTCGCCCAATGAAAAACCAGTCTTGGCGGCGATTCGGTGATATCCGGAGCGAACGGTGCACCTGGATGCGTTGATTAGCCCGTCATAGCCCCGAATTCATGGCTACTTAGGGCGTGGCCAAACGGTTAAGCAGTTTATGCCATGCGGTAACAATAACCTGTTCCAATCACAACAATAAGAATTGCAAGAGAGAGCGGAGCGATATCACCGGAGCGCCGCGCCCACTACAACCAACGTTAAAAGTATTTTAAGGATAGTTACTTATAATTTAAAGATACAGAGGTGCATTAAAATGGATTACGGCAAAACCCTGAACCTGCCTAAAACCGAATTCCCCATGCGAGGCAACCTGCCCCAGCGTGAACCCGAAATCATTAAAACATGGGAAGACATGGATATTTATAGGCGAGTGCAACAAAAAAACAGCGGCCGGCCCAAGTTTATTATGCACGACGGTCCGCCCTATGCCAACGGCCATATTCACCTGGGCCACACCCTGAACAAAGTGCTTAAGGACATCGTGGTTAAGTATCACTCCATGGCTGGTTTCGATGCCCCGTACGTGCCCGGTTGGGACACTCACGGACTGCCCATCGAGCAGCAGGCCATCAAAAATCTGGGCCTGAACCGCCACAAGATCGATATAGTTGAATTTAGGAACAAGTGTAAAGAATACGCCTTAAAATTCGTGGACATTCAGCGGGAAGAGTTCAAACGCCTGGGTGTACGCGGTGACTGGGACAACCCCTACATGACCCTGATGCCGCACTTCGAGGCCCGGCAAATCGGGGTATTCGGCGAGATGGCCAAGCGGGGTTATATTTACAAAGGCTTAAAACCGGTTTACTGGTGCGCATCCTGCGAAACAGCCCTAGCCGAGGCCGAGGTGGAGTACGCCGACAAGAAATCACCTTCCATATACGTCAAGTTTCCTGTCCGGGACGGCAAAGGGAAACTGCCCGAAGAAAACAGCTATGTGGTCATCTGGACCACCACCCCTTGGACGTTAGTGGCCAATATGGCCATCTGCCTACACCCCGAGTTCGATTACGTGCTGATGGAAAGTGCCGGGGAAAAACTACTGGTGGCCAAAGAACTAAAAGACTTCTTTCTGCGGGAAACCGGATTAAATGACGGCCCGGTGCTTAAGGAATTTAAGGGTGCTGATCTAGAGGGTATCGTGTGTGGACATCCCTTCGTCGACCGGCAATCGGTTTTGATCCTGGGCGACCATGTTACCCTGGAGGCAGGTACCGGTTGCGTGCATACCGCGCCGGGACACGGTCATGAAGACTACCTGGTGGGCTTAAAATACGATTTGCCCATCATGTCACCTATTGATGGCCGGGGTAAGTTCACCGAAGAAGGCGGTAAGTTCGCCGGCCGAGTTTACCACGAGGCCAACGCCGGGGTGTTGGAAACCCTGCGGGAGACCGGTGCTTTAATCAAAGACCATACTATTAAACACCAGTACCCGCACTGCTGGCGCTGTAAACAGCCGGTCTTTTTCCGGGCTACCGAGCAGTGGTTTGCTTCCATTGATGGGTTTCGCCAGACGGCTCTTGACGCCATCGACCAGGTGCGTTGGATCCCCGCCTGGGGCCGGGACCGCATCCATAATATGGTGGCCAACCGCGGCGACTGGTGCGTATCCCGCCAGCGGACCTGGGGAGTGCCTATTCCCATACTTTACTGTGGCTCCTGCAATAAAACGGTAATTAATGATCAAACCATTGAACATTTACAGCAACTGTTCCGGGAATACGGCGCTGATGTGTGGTTCGCCCGGGAAGCCCAAGACCTGGTGCCCCCTGGACTGGTCTGCCCGGATTGCGGGAGTGCTGATTTCACCAAGGAAACCGACACCATGGACGTGTGGTTCGACAGCGGCTCCAGCCACCTGGCGGTGCTGGACGAACCGGGCATTTGGCCCGACCTGAGCTGGCCCGCCGACCTGTATCTGGAAGGCAGCGACCAGCACCGGGGCTGGTTCAACTCTTCACTGAACACCTCAGTGGCAGTCCGGGGCCGGGCGCCCTACCGGGCGGTGCTCACCCACGGTTTCGTGGTGGATGAAAACGGCCGCAAGATGAGTAAATCTCTGGGCAATGTGGTGGATCCGCTAAAGGTGATTAACCAAATGGGGGCCGACATCCTGCGTCTGTGGGTTTCCTCGGCCGATTACCGGGGTGACCTGGCGGTATCGCAAAGCATTCTAAAACAGATGACCGAAGCCTACCGGAAAATCAGAAACACCTGCCGGTTTATGCTGGGTAACATATATGATTTCGAACCCGGGCGGGATTCCGTCCCTTACGAGCAAATGCCCGAACTGGATCGCTGGGCGCTTATGAAACTGCACCGGATGATTCAGCGGGTGGACAAGGGGTACCGTGATTATGAGTACCACGCGGTCTATCATGCCATCCACCATTTCTGTACCGTGGACATGAGTGCTCAGTATCTGGATATCGCCAAGGATCGGCTGTACTGCGAAGAGGCTGGCTCTATGTTTAGGCGCTCGGCCCAAACGGTGATGCACCAGTCACTGCAGGCCCTGGTCAGGCTGCTGGCACCCATTTTAACTTTCACCACCGAAGAAATATGGCGTCACTTGCCCCAAGAAGCGGGAGCGCCGGAAAGCGTACAGCTTGCCGACATGCCCGAGACCGACGAGAAGTATCTCGAACCACTGCTGGAGGAAAAATGGGGCCGGTTGATGAAAATCCGCGGTGTGGTGACCCGGGCCTTGGAGAAGGCCAGGCAGGATAAAGTAATTGGCAACTCTCTGGAAGCCAGGGTACATCTGTATGTTGATGAAGGCATGGCCGCCTTTTTACAGCCCATGACCACCGACTTGCCGGTGCTGTTTATCGTCTCCGGGGTCACCATGCATCCGCTGGCGGAGAAAACCGTTCCCACATATGAGGTTGATGATGTGCCCGGTCTGGCGGTTGGGGTATCCCGGGCCACCGGCGCCAAGTGTGCCCGCTGTTGGATGTATCACGAACAAGTAGGCCAAAACACCGAGCACCCCGACACTTGCCCCCGCTGCTCCACCGTCCTTGGTGCCAGGTGTTGAAAGTTAAATTTGTTGCAAGTTGATGGTTAATATTGGTAATCGAAGGGTAAATTACAGAAAAGGGATGAGCACCTTGGCACTTAAAAAGGCGCCGTCCCTTTTCCGGTATGTTTTTAACAAAAGTAATCCATTGCATCATCGCCATAGACGTTATCAGGGGGAGCTAAATAGTCCGGGGTTTAATCCGGCGCCCCAAATCACTTAGCTCATCAGCGTACCTGGTTACCGAATCCCCCTTGGCTATACCCTGAGACACTTTTTGAATTCGGGATACGAAATCGGGATCCGAGCTAACATAAACGGTATTAATCGCTTCTTCGGTGCCTTTAATCTGATCTGCGACAATGTTTTCCAGTTCATGTACCTGTTCCTCCTTTAGGCCTGGTTTAACATCCAGACCGACGTAGGCATTGCGGCCGGCAACCACCACCATGGCCTTTTGCACCCCGTTGACCTGATTAATTTCACTGGTAATGTGCTGTGCCCTTGCGGTGTCTACTTCGTCGGCCCTAGTGCGGTTCGGTATCGGCTCGTCTGTAGGCGCCGGCTTTCTTGCGGCGGAACAGCCACTGGATATCAAAAGGCCCACAATGAAAAAAACAAGCAGCAGTACTGATAATCTTTTGTTAACCAAATTACTCGCTCCTTTGATTTCGTTTCCTTATTAGGTTGCAGTAAAAGGGGAGAAATAATTATGCCTGTTTAAGGTTTAGTTTCCTGATAACGTTAGAACTGTTTATGGTATGATTGTACTTGGCATGATATAAATGCTGATATTAAAGAATCTATAACAGTTAGATGATAGAGCGGAGGAGCCCATGCTTCAACAAACAACAGCAATTTCACAAAATGACCTGGACCATGAAGTTTCCCGGCGGCGTACTTTCGCCATTATATCCCACCCCGACGCCGGTAAAACCACATTAACCGAAAAGCTCCTGCTATACGCTGGCGCCGTGGATATGGCCGGTTCGGTGCGGGCCCGCAAGAACCAGCGTAGTGCCACGTCCGATTATATGGAAATTGAACAGCAGCGGGGTATCTCAATCACTACCGCCGCACTGCAGTTTGACTGCCAGGGCTACCGGATTAATCTACTGGATACACCGGGCCACCAAGATTTTAGCGAAGATACCTATAGGACACTTATGGTAACCGACAGCGCGGTGATGGTGCTGGACGCCGCCAAGGGGATCGAAACCCAGACTAAAAAGCTGTTTCAGGTCTGCCGGCTGCGCAACACACCAATACTCACGTTTATCAACAAACTTGACCGGCCGGGAAGAGAACCGTTGGAATTGCTGGACGAGATTGAGCAAATTATGGGTATCAGCCCGGCGCCCATTAACTGGCCCATCGGCAACGGACCTACTTTTAAAGGAGTTTACGACCTGCGCAGTAAAAGTGTAATGCTTTTTGAACGAACCAAACACGGCCAGTACCGGGCTCCTGTTCAGGTGCACGATTTATATGACTCCCTGCTGACCGAAATGCTTGGCCAAGATGAGCACGCCAGGCTGATAGACGAGATAGAGCTGATTAATGTGGCCGGAACCAAATTTAATATGGACGACTATTTAGCAGGTCGGGCTACGCCGGTGTTTTTCGGCAGCGCCATCAATAATTTCGGTCTTGAAACTTTTTGGCAGGCGCTTATTGATTTTGCACCGTCACCCGGTGCCTACCAGGCAGGTCAGGACAGTATACAGCCCACAAGTCCAATGTTTTCCGGACTAATTTTTAAAATTCAGGCCAACATGGACCCTCAGCACCGAGACCGGGTTGCTTTCCTGCGCGTATGTTCCGGCCGCCTGGAAAAAGATATGCAGGTATATAACTCCCGGCTAGGGCGAAAAGTTCGGATATCACGTGCCTACCGGTTCTTTGCCGGAGAACGGGAACCAGTTGATGAGGCCTTTCCCGGCGACGTAGTGGGATTGGCCAACCCGGGAGTCTTTAGCATCGGAGATACTTTGTGTGCGGGTCAGATAGTTGAATTCAACACCATCCCGCGCTTTCAACCCGAGCATTTTTGCGTTTTACAAAATATAGATATCGGAAAATACAAGCAGTTTAATAAAGGGCTGGGGCAATTAGTGGAAGAGGGCGCAGTACAGGTATTTTTCTATAAAGAAAGTTTGCGGAAAGAACCAGTACTGGCCGCTGTGGGTGAACTGCAGTTTGAAGTGGTGACGGCGAGGCTGCGGGCCGAGTATGGTGTGGAAACCGCTACCAGTAAACTGCCTTTTACTTGCGCCCGCTGGGTTGAATGCGACCCGAAGGTGCAGAAAGACATCATTTGGCCCAGCACGTGTAAGCTGGCTTATGACCGGGATGAAAAACTGGTGGTGTTGTTCTCGTCTGAGTGGGAATTGAATTACTGCCGGGAGAAAAACCCGCAGTTGGTGTTAAAAGAACTGGGGTAAATTCAGTAGTCAGTAGTCAGGAGTCAACATTAAGAAAACTTTATCGTCGTGTATTATTCTGAATTCTGACTCCTGAATACTAGATATAAGGGGGCTTGCGCAGCCCCCTTATATCTTTTGCCAAACACAGGTGTTTTTGCTGTCCATGTACCTGATTTTAAAATCAAAATGGTCGGCAATCCAGTGGCAGGTTTTAGTGCTGTAGAAGCCTATATGGGTGGAGTCTCTCCTGTACCACCAGGTTTTAAAATCACATTGGTCATGAAAAAGGGTCATTATAGCTAGCAAGCCGCCGTGGTTTAGTCGCTCTTTTAAAAAACCAATTTCTAACCCTGGATTTTTTAGGTGCTCAAAAACCTCAGTGGCGGTGATTAAGTCATATTTTTTTTCTTTAATGGCAAGATTGTTATAAAAGTAAGGATCGTAAATATCCATATTGATGCCCATTTGGGTGAGCAGTTGACTGAGCACCGGGCCGGGACCGCAGCCGAAATCCAAGCCGTTTTTCAGTCCGGCACCAAATGGTTTGACTGCCACCTCAATAAAACGCTCAAACATATTGACATAGCCTGTGTTATCAGGGCTGTTGCAGTGCAGGGAGTATCTTGTTTTTTCTGCTGTGCTGTCAATGATAAACACGTGATCCATAAAAATGAGGTCGCAGTTGGAACAGTGAAAATATATTGGCTCGGCCACCTCTTTAATCCTTTGTGCTTGTGTTCCACATAACCTGCAACTATTGTTGGTCATGAACATTCCTTTCATATTCTTACATATGCAAGTTTGCATAAGCCATAAATTGATATGCATTTAATAATAGAGTATAATCATTCTATAATTTTTTATCAATTTTATCAAATACTCACTTTAGATTATTAAACTGCGACCTTAAGGGAGTTGTCCGGCTTGAATAATACCGAGGATGAAATTATGACTGTTAATGACGTGGCCCAATATCTAAAAATAAGTGTCATTACCACTTACCGTCTGGTGCAGGAAGGCAGGATACCAGCCTTTAAGGTTGGGCGCAGTTGGCGGGTGAAAAGGTTGGATTTGGATGACTTCATCGAAAAACAAAAACAGGGAGAAAGGTTGTAAATATGGCTAAATCAGCAAAGAATTCACTAAGCATCATACCACTGGGTGGCATCTCTGAAATTGGCAAAAATATGCTGGTTTTGGAATATGGCAAGGATATCATCATAGTTGACTCGGGGTTGAAGTTTCCCAACGAGGAACTCCCCGGCGTTGATTTGGTGATCCCAAATATTAATTACCTGCGTACTAACAAAGAAAAAATTAGGGGCATCATCTTAACTCACGGGCATGAGGATCATATCGGGGCACTACCCTACATTCTGCCCGAATTAAACGTTCCGGTGTACGGAACCAAATTAACTTTGGGCCTGGCCCGCAGAAAACTTGCGGACAGATTCGGGCCGGCCAGGAACATGTTAAAAGATTTTTCCCTAAATGAAATTACACCCGGGGATGTTTTAAAACTCGGGGCTATGAAAATTGAATTTTTTCGGGTCAATCATAGTATCCCCGATGGTGTCGGTTTAGCGATTCATACCCCTGTCGGGCTTGTGGTACACTCCGGTGATTTTAAAATTGATCAAACTCCGGTGGACGGAAGAGTAATGGATTTAAACAAACTGGGCGTTTACGGTGAACGGGGAGTGCTTCTGTTTATCTGTGATACAACCAATGCCCAGCGGGAAGGGAGTACCCCATCGGAAAAAGTGGTGGGAAAAACGCTGTTAGACGTTTTCGCCACATGTGAGCAACGAATTATTGTTACCACCTTTGCGTCAAACGTGCACAGGGTGCAGCAGATTATTAACGCTGCCGCTGCTTTCGGGCGCAAAGTGGCGCTCTCCGGCCGAAGCATGATAGGCGTGGTTGACGTCGCTTCTGAACTGGGTTACCTGCACATACCGAATGATACCCTGATCGAATTGGACGAGGCCAAATCGATGCCGGCAAATAAAGTTGTCATTATTACCACGGGCAGCCAGGGCGAGCCGATGGCTGCATTGACCCGTATGTCTGTAAAGTCGCACCGGCAGGTACAGATAATGCCTGGTGATACCGTAATCATATCGGCCACCCCCATACCGGGTAATGCAAAGTTGGTGGCCCGTACCATAGATAACCTGTTTCGCATCGGTGCCCGGGTAGTCTATTCTGTAGACGGCACTGTACATGTTTCGGGTCATGCGTCCCAGGAAGAAATTAAGACCATGATTAATTTGCTTAAACCCAAGTACGTAATGCCTTTTCATGGGGAATACAGGCATCATGTGCATTTCTCCAGGCTGGCGGTGGAAATGGGTATACCCGAGGAGAACGTAATTAAAGTCGAGTTAGGCGAGCGCTGGGCATTACGACAACAAGAAGTGTTCTTAAACGGGAAGGTAACCGCCGGCGAGGTAATGGTGGACGGTCTGGGTGTAGGAGACGTGGGTAATGTTGTCTTACATGACCGGCAGGTACTGTCCACCGAAGGTTTTGTCGTTGTGGTGCTGGTGGTCGATCCAAAAACAGGCGCCCTGTTAACGGGCCCGGAAATAGTCTCCCGGGGCTTTGTTTACATGCGCGAGAGTATGGAGTTAATGGTCGAGGCAAAAGCACTGCTGACCAAAGAATTGAATAATCTAAAACCGGCCCAGTTTAAAAAGTGGTCATTACTAAAAGATGTGATTACCAGGGTGTTATCCTCGTTTATACAACAAAATACCGGGCGCAAGCCCGTTATCTTACCCATTATTTCAGAATACCGGGAGGAATAATCCTGGAGGTGTAATATTGTAAATTATATTTATAAATCAGCCAAAGTGAATTTGCCTTGGCTGATTTTTGTTTACCCGGCATGCTAATTTTTCATAAGCCAAAAAATAAAGAGAGAAGGCTATTGCCTTCTCTCCAAGCGACCATCCTTACAGTTTAAAACCCGAATATTACCGATGTTAAAACTGGGATAAGATACGCTTTTTATCCTCCATGATTCGATTTACCCGGAAACCTGGGATTTTACACCATGATACTTTCCAAACTAATACTAATTTGAAACGAACCAGATTCTCAAATAACAGGACTACCGATTAAAACCAACCATTTTAAACTAAAAAACACTACCCTTGGAACCAGTAAAACACTTTTGTTATACCAGAGTCTCTATAAGGATGGCGCTTGCTAATATGTTACCAGGCTTTTACTAAATTGTCAACGATATTTTTTAAACTTGGCAGTTATTATGAAAGTATGTTGACAATAAATATAAATAAGGCTATCATTATATAAACAATTGCTAATGGGAGGTCAAGATGAATACCGATATTTGGGTAAAAATCTTTAAGGCTTTGGGCGAGCCCACTCGGCTTAAAATATTAAAACTTCTTTCTGTAAGACCCATGTACGTTTGTGAGTTGGAAGAAGTGTTGCAGATTAGCCAACCAAGAATTTCACAGCACCTGAGGGTGATGAAAGAAGCTGGATTACTTAAAGAAAAAAAAGATGCCCAGCGTACGTTTTATGCTTTACGGGTTCAATTTCTGGATGATCATTTTGCCGGCATGATAGCTTATTTTAACCAAGGGCTTGAAAACTTGCCGGACTTTAAGGATGAATATGCCCGGTTGCAGCAATTGGATACAAATTGCGACGTTACCTTGTGCAAACAGGGTAAGACAGCTACTGTCAGGCTTGAGCAGGAAGCCTAATTAAGCTAAACGTGCCAATGATGGTGGTCACTTTTTTATATTATATGATTAATGATTGACTGACTATATTTTGTGATGAACCTGGGAGATGGCAGTATGACATTAATGACGATATTACAAAGCGGTATTAATGAACTTTTAGAATATCTTTCAGCGCACGTGCTGACTTGTCTAGTGCCGGCATTCTTTATTGCCGGAGGTGTAGCGGCGTTGGTTTCAACCGGTGCCGTGCTCAAATACTTCGGACCTCGGGCGCCCAAACACTTGGCGTACGGGGTGGCATCTGTTTCCGGCGGCATATTGGCTGTCTGCTCCTGCACAGTACTACCACTTTTTGCGGGTATCCACAAAAAAGGGGCTGGTCTGGGACCGGCGGTTACCTTTTTATTCTCCGGCCCGGCCATTAATATTCTGGCCATAGTCCTTACCGCTAGAAAAATGGGCTGGGAACTGGGTTTGGCCAGGGCTATCGGCGCCGTGGTTTTCTCCATAGTTATCGGATTGTTGATGGCCTTTATATTTAGAAAAGAAGAAAGGCGTAAACTAAACGATGATGCCGGAATGTTTGCCGGGGAGGAAGGAAAACCGGTAGGTCACCTGCTGGCTTTCTTCGGCACACTGATGGCCATCCTTCTTTTCGGTACCATGGCTATTCCTTTTTGGAGTAAAGTGGCAATCATAATGGCCCTGCTTAGCTTTTTGGCAGTAGTGCTCACCCAATGGTATGACGGTGACGAGGTTAGGGAATGGCTGCTGGAAACATGGAAATTTGTCAAGCTGATATTCCCCATTTTGCTGGTGGGTGTTTTTGTTGCCGGCGTGTTGAAAGTGGTAATCCCGACCCACTGGATTTCATCATCAGTGGGGGGCAATAGCTTGTCGGCAAACTTGGTGGCCTCGGTGGTCGGTTCTTTGATGTACTTCTCCACGCTGACGGAAGTGCCTATTGTCAAAGCGTTGCTGGATATGGGTATGGGCAAGGGCCCGGCCTTGGCGCTACTTCTGGCCGGCCCATCTTTGAGCTTGCCGAATATGCTGGTGGTGCGAAGTGTTATGGGTACCAAAAGAACACTTGTATACGTGCTGCTGGTGGTTACCCTGGCCACAGTTACCGGTATGATATTTGGAAGTATCGTAGGTTAAATTGTTAGTAGGCCAAGTTATTTGGCTATTTAAATATCATTTATTAGGGAGGCTTTTTACATGGAAATCAAGGTTCTGGGTCCGGGTTGTAAAAATTGCAAGAACCTCGCCAAAGTAGTTCAGGATGCGGTGGCAGAGCTTAAAATCGACGCCCGGATTGAAAAGGTGGAAGACATGGACCAAATAGTGCAGGCTGGTATAATGATTACCCCGGGGTTAATCATTAACGGCAAGGTAAAATCAACCGGCAAAGTACCCAAGAAGGACGCAGTAATTAAGATGATTCAGGAAGAAGCATAGCATAGGAAGGGCTTAAAGCCCTTCCTTATTTTCAATACAGCTATACAATATTTTATTGACCAACACATAAAAATTTTTTTATGTATCGGTTTGGCTCAGACAACCAAAATAACATCATACAAAGACGAGGAGGGACAAACATGGAAGAAATCAAAAACCGGATTTACTTTTTCGGCGTTGACGAACCTATTGTTACTGGCGGGTGAGGCTGCGGCGGAGGGTCTGCCTGTGGCGTACCAGCAAAAACCATGAAGGAAGAGGCCGGGGAACTGACCGTAAAACTAAAGGATATTTTTGGTGATCGGGTGGTATGCCAATTCATTGATGTTAAGACCGACGAAATTAAAGACTATCCCGAGGTGAAAAAAATTATTGACCGGGTACGTTTGCCGCTGACAGTAATCAATGGCGAACCTCGTCTCCACGGCGGTCTGGACCAGGATCTGATCATTGACGCTGTTAAAGAAGAACTGAACAAAACATAACTATAATAGTGGTCTGGAGGAAATTATACCGAAGCCGGTAATCGAAATCATATATTAGGCGGGAGTTTAATAAAAGTAAAACAACAAATACAACTTGAAGAGAATTCTAACCCGCCCGGTTACGGCCGAAGAAGTATAAGAAACAATTTTCACTGTTTTAAAGCAATTATATCTAACATTATACGGGTAGAACCGTGTTGCCTTGCCGGGTGGGTAATCACGGAGGTTAATGATGCGTAAACACCTGCTGAAGTCTTTCTTTGCTGGTATAAAGCACGCCAGTTTTGAAGTTCTGTACTGGGACGGTGAGACAGTCCGTTACGGAGATGGGCCGCCTCGGGTGAAAGTGACCTTCAATAAGCCGTTACCGCTGAACTTTAACCTGGAAGACCCGGTACTTGCTTTCGGTGAAGCTTACATGGATGAATGCTTTGATTTCGAAGGCGACCTGATGGAAATATTCCGGTTGGCCGAACTAAACAAGGACAGCATTCCTAACGGCTTAACCGGTAAAGCGGTTTCGGCCATTAAAACAATGAGCGGCGTAGCGGCTAAAATAAAACAAAAAAACAATATTCAATATCACTATGACTTAGGGAACGACTTTTTTTCGCTGTGGCTGGACGAAACAATGAGCTACTCCTGCGCTTATTTTAAAACCCCCGGAGATTCTTTATACCAGGCTCAATTGCAAAAAATCGATCACATTCTTAAGAAAATTCAGTTACAACCGGGGCAACGCCTGTTGGATATCGGCAGCGGTTGGGGCTGGCTGATTATTAGGGCGGCGCAGAAGTATGGTGTGCAAGCGCTGGGCGTTACCCTGAGCCAAGAACAGTTTAAGGCCACTAAGGGACGCATCAAGAAACTAGGCTTTGAGGGACGGGTAGATGTCAAACTAATTAACTACCTGGACATAGATGAGCAAGAATACCAATTTGACAAGATCGTTAGCGTAGGCATGTTCGAACACACGGGTAAAGGCAATCTGCCCAAGTACATGGACAAGGTTAGCAAACTGCTTGCTTCCGGTGGACTGTCCATGCTACATACCATTGCCGGGGTATGGGAAAAGCCTGTCAACTCATGGACTGATAAATACATCTTTCCCGGGGGCTATATACCTTCTTTGCGGGAAACAATGTGGCTACTACCCGAATATGATCTGCACCTGCTGCACGCTGAAAGTCTGCGTATGCACTACGCCATGACCCTGGATCGCTGGTATGATAACTTTTTAAAACATATCAACAATATTGAACAAAAATGTGGTCGCCGGTTCGTGCGTATGTGGGGTCTGTACCTGCGCAGCAGTGCCGCTTCTTTTAGGGTATCTGGTCTGAACATCTACCAACTGTTACTCTGCAAGGGGCTGAACAACAACCTGCCGCTAACATTGGAACACATTTACCTTTAAAGAGAAAAAATAGTGGCAGATAAATTAGGCGTTAGGAACATTGTCCTGACGTCTTTTGATGTAAAATAAACATTTTTTTGTTTTTCAGGAACCATTAGCAAGGAGCAGGCGTCATCAATATAGAAACATTTGTGCGGAGGGGATTGGGAAATGTTCGGGACAATACATAGTTTTTGCAACCGCATACACAAAGGGTGGCCGGTAATAGCGCTGGCCGCCCTTTTGTTGTGTTTTATTGTGGCGCTGCCGCCTGCCGCTGCAGAAAACGACGGTTCGGTGCAGATTGAGGCTGAGTTGGGCTGGCAGGGTTGGGGCGCCGCAGGCCGGCATGCTCCTGCGGTAGTGGTTTTAAAGAATGCCGGTGCCAAGGACCTAAACGGGGTAATTGAGGCGCTAAACTATATACGCTTTACGCCGCCCCCGCCGCCCGGGTCACCGCCCGGTGCAACGCAGCCTGCCAGGGATATTCCCATGCATGGCTATGGTGAAAGGGTATCCCTGCCTGCCGGCGGTGAAAAGAAGATCACGCTGTGGTTTCCGGTGAACGGGCCGGGTTCCCGGGTGGATTTTATTTTCCGTGCCGGTAAAAACGAGTTGGCCCGGATTAGCACCAAGATGCCCGGCGCCGCTGTTACCGGACCCATGCCTTTGGCGGTGGGTGTGCTGGGTGTAGTGCCTCCCGCCCTGGAGCGGGTTCGTCCCATCATGCCCGACGGGGTGTACCGGGCGCCCCAGGTGAAAGAACTGACCAAAGACTTATTCCCCCGCCGGGGTGAGCAATTAGACGCTTTTCAAACTATTTTGGCTACCGCCGCGGGAGCCGCCACGCTGGATGACGGACAACGCCGGGCGCTAGCCGGATGGGTGGAACTGGGCGGCCGCTTGGTGGTGAGCGGGGGTCTGGACGTTGGACAAGCACTGGATGTCCTGCCTGAAAACACTCTTGAGGTTACCACTGGTCAATTAACAGAAAAAACAGGGTGGCAGGCCGAAGCCGCCTGGCTTGGTACTACGTTTAACGCCTCGTCTGCTTCGTCAGTAGCTGAACTGCACGGCCCGGGCGAACTTTGGGGTCCGGAAGAACGCCCGCTGGGTTTAAGATATGCGTTGGGTTCCGGAGCGGTCACGGTGTTGAGCTTTGACCCCAACCAGTCTCCCTGGCGGGCGGGGGTACTGGGGGAAGCGCTGTGGGCCAAGTTTTTGACCCCGGAAAGTGAAGATGCTTATTATAGAGGTATGCCGGCTAATTACCAGTTGGGCAACCTGGTTTACCAAACCAACAATCTGCCCCGGGATGCCTTTGTGAACTGGCAGCCGGTCGGGGTATTCCTGTTTGTATTCTTGCTGGCTGCCGGCCCCATAACGTACCTGGTGCTGCGCCGTATGCAGCGTCCCGAGTTCACCTGGGTGGTGGTGCCGCTACTGTCAATACTGTTTGCCGGCGGGGTCTATGTGTACATGATCCAGACCGGCGGCAACGTGCTGGTCAATATCGTGCAGGTGGTAGATGCCCGGGAAACCGGTAAAACCGCGGGTTACACCGCTGTGGGATATTTTGTACCCACCCGGGGTGAATTTACTGCCATGCTGGATGACCCCGACCTGGCGGTGCAGGTACAGGCCATGGGCGGGCGACCCATTGAAATGATGAGCGAAAACGACTCTCCCCAGTACCGGGTTATTCGGGGTTCGGATCTGGAAGTGCAGTTTGGGGATATTTCGCAGTGGAACATGCGCGGCATATCCTTTGTTAATAATCAACTGGCCGAAAAAGCAACCGGCCTGTCGGCAACAGTAGAGGTTCAAGGCAGCAGCATCACCGGCCGGGTGAAAAACGAAACTAATATGAAACTGGATTACGTTACCGTTCTCTGGGGCAGCCAGTACAGGGTACTGGGGGATTTAAACCCCGGGGAAGAAAGAACCCTGACGATGGAAATTAACGTGCCGCAGTATAACCCCCAGGGGAATTATGGCCCGCAATACCCCAATGTGTATCAGGTATTCCAATATCCTGACGGGCCTCCTCCCCCGCCACAGCCCGGCGTACCCTATAATCCGCCGCCCGGTCGGCAACTGAACGTGGAAGAGCAGCGGCGGGTGGAAATGGGCGGTGGCTGGACAGACCAAATGAGGCATCAAGGCCCGGTGGAAAGCGGCTGGCCGCTAACGCTGCTGGCCTGGAGCGACAGCGCCACCGGTGAGGCGGGTATCAAACAGTATCACCGTCCGCCCAGCTACCTGACCATGTTCGTAGCGCGACCCCAAATACAATTACCGGGCGGCAAGTTTACCATTCCGGCGGGACTGGTAGTCCCTGAGGTGGTTCAATCCCAGGTACGGGGTATGTTCGGGCATAACAACCTGACGGGTCTGGAAGGCGGTTCGCTGGTATTTGCCTTTAAGCCGCAGTTGCAGCAAAACGTTACATTTAATGAAATTAGCATCGGATTTGACTACTATAAACTTGCCTCCGGTAAGGGCGGCGGTATGGGCCCGCCGGGACCCAATCCTTCACCGGTGCCTGCCGGAGCGTTTGAAATTTACCATCCGGGACGTGGGGAATGGGTAGAACTGTCCGGTTCCAGAACCTTTAACCTGGCAGGGGATTACGTAGCGCCCAACGGCGAAGTGCGCTTGCGAGTAATCGGTGGTGCCCCCAACCAGGGAACCGGGTTTTATTTCCTGCCGCCAACAGTGGCTTACGGAGGTGATAGCGCATGATTAAAACCGCAGGCCTGGTAAAAAAATATGGCCGGGTGGCCGCTCTACAGGGACTGGACCTGGAAGTCCCCACCGGGGCGGTATACGGTTTTATTGGTCAGAACGGAGCCGGCAAGACCACCACCTTGCGCATCCTGGCCGGTCTGTTAATGCCCGATGAGGGATGGGCCGAACTGGCCGGGCGCAACGTAGTGCGTGACCCCCGGGGGGTACGCCAGGTAGTTGGCTACATGCCCGATTTCTTCGGTGTATACGACGACCTGCGGGTGGGGGAGTATATGCTGTTTTACGCCTCGGCGCACGGCATACGCGGTGCCGCCGCCCACAAACTGCGGGACGACTTGCTGGAACTGGTGGAACTGGGCTCCAAACGGGAAGCTTTTGTAGATACCCTCTCCCGGGGCATGCAGCAGCGACTGTGTCTGGCCCGATCACTAATCCATGACCCCGCGGTGTTGCTGCTGGACGAGCCGGCCAGCGGGCTGGACCCGTTGGCCCGGGTGGAAATGCGAGAGATCCTGAGGGAATTGTGCCGGATGGGCAAGACTATTATTATCAGCAGCCATATTCTCTCCGAATTGGCCGACCTGTGCACCCACGTGGGTATGATTAGAGAAGGCCGGCTGCTTAGACAGGGGCCGCTTAACGAAATGTTGGCCGGAGACCGGGTGCGCAGGTTCATCATGCGCTGCATCGGCCCGGAAGAAGGGGCGGCCGGGCTAATCGGCGGCTGGCCCGGGGCTGTGGTATCCAATACCGGTCACGGACAGGTAGAATTTTCCCTGACCGGCGACGCAGCCGAAGCCGCTGCCTTATTAAAAGAAATTGTGAGTGTCGGAACCCAGGTCACCCACTTTGCACAAACTGAGCAAAGCCTGGAAGATACTTTTATTCAACTGGCCCGGGAGGTGAACGGTGCATGAGTAATACAACCGGTAAAAACAAAGGCGGTGGATTCCTGGCCGGGCTGCGAAACGGCCTGAGCCCCATGTTGAACAAGGAAATGCGTTCCCGTACCAGGGGCTGGCGCTCGCCGGTGCTGTTGACCGTGTACCTGGGGCTGATGAGCGTCGGGGCGGTAGGTTTTGTATGGCTGAACATGGCCCAGGGCAGCACCATTAACCCCCAGATGGGGTTGTCATTTTACGGTATCCTGGTTTTTGGCCTGGTGCTGCTACTTTCTTTTATCGCCCCGGCCGTAGCGGCCAGCTCCATCAGCGGCGAACGGGAACGACGCACTTACGACCTGCTGCTTTCCACCGGAGCATCTTTAACCGGCATCGTGCTGGGTAAGTGGCTGGCTTCGGTGGCCTACCTGCTTTTTCTGGTGCTGGCGGCACTGCCGCTTTTAGCCCTGGTATTCTTGTTCGGAGGCGTACCGCCGTCCACCATGTTGATGGCTGTGCTGGTATGTTTGCTCACCGGGCTGGGCTACGGCGCCCTGGGGCTGTGCCTTTCGGCGGTGCTAAAACGCAGCCAGGCCGCCACTATTGTGTCACTTGTGCTGGTTTTCTTGTTGATTTTTGGCACCCCCATTGCAGCGGGCATTGCGGCTTCCAACATCAATAACAACGGTTATGCACCTGAATATTACGGGGCCGAAGTCCAACAGCCCGGCGTACCCTGGTACTTATTCATGAGCCCGTTATCTGCCCTGACCGACGCCATGCCGGGAGCCGGTGAAGTGGGTATGGGGCGCGGCGTGCCGCTAATCAGTTCAATTATGAATGAGCTAATGCGACAGTTCCAGCCCCGGATGAACTATGAATACGCCATGAAGGCAAGTGTTTCATCCAGTGCTATACGCGGGGCATCCGGTCCAACGACCGGCGGTGTCGACACCGTGAAAAAGCCTGGTTTAATGGCGTCATGGCCATATTGGGCCCGCTTTGCTCTGCACCAGGGCATTTTGGTAATTGTGTCCTTGCTGGTGGCAATAGCGGCCATTACGCCCCGTAAGCCTTGGCACATCTGGCGGGCCAGGAAAAACGCATCCGGGGCGTGACGGAGTCAGGAGTCAGAATGAAGGGGAACAGGCAAAAACATTATGACTCGTAGTTTAAATAATGCTCTGCGTTGTCTTAATTATCAAACCCTGGAGCTGATCATGTGAACTTTAATTGGGTTAAAAACGTAAAAAAAACTCACCATCGTTATAATTGGCCTGGCAGGGAGTTAGACCAGGCCTTGCGGCCACTGGCCCGGCGGGTAACGTTGCGCTACTGGCTGGAAAGCGCCCGGCTGGCGCTGCTTTGGGGGCTGGCCGGGCTAGGAGCGGTGCTGGTGCTGTTGCGCCTGTACCCGGCATTTTCGCCCTTGATAGCGCTGGTTGTCGGGGGGGCTGTTGTGCTGGCTGTGGGGTTGCTTCGTTTTTACCGGCGGCCTGATGCCCTGGCGGTGGTGCGGGTGGTGGACGAGCTGGGCCTCAACGGGGAGGCGGTTACTGCTTTTCGGCTGTTGGAAACCGGTGCCGGCGATCCCTGGTCCCGGGAGGCCCTAAACAAAGGGATGGCAGCCTGTGCCCATTTTGCCCGGGGTGAACAGTCGCGTTATCCAGCAGTGTCCCGCTGGCGGTCCTGGCGTGACCTGGCTTTGCTGGCTGCGGTTCTGCTGGTGTTGCAGGTGGTTCCGGATCACCTGGGTTCATACTGGGCAGAGCGTAAGGTAGAACAGCAGGCTATGCAGGCGGCGGCCCGGGAGGCCCGTCTGGCGGTTGAACAAATTAAGGATTTGAAGGTAAACGGTGAAAATATCCTCCCCGAAGAGGTGCGTCAGAAACTAAGCGACTTACCTCGTGAAGTGGCCCAGGCCGGTGACCGGAATGAGGCTGTGGCTAAACTGGAGCGGGCCCGCTGGGAACTGGACGGGGCCAGAGCTGTAATTGACCCCTCGGCCCGCCGGGACATTCAACGGCTGGCTGAAGCGTGGGGCTCGGTTGATGGTCAGGAGTGGCAGAATATGGCCCAGGCCTTGCGCAGTGGTGAGGAAGAGGATATCCAAAAAGCGATGCAGGAACTGGTGCAGAAAATGCAAGCAGATGGAGACGAGCCCAATCTTGAGCTGGCCGCCGCCATGTTTGCCAGCGCCGGTATGGTGGAAAACCCCGCCCTGCGTAAATCTCTGCGTGATACCGCCGGGGCCGCTTTAAGCAGTGGCAGTAGCGCCGGGCAGTCCGGAGACGGGAGCAACCCCAGTCAGGGTGATCAAAACCTGGCTGCTGCGGCCAACTCGCTGGCCGACACCCTTGCCGGCGGGGCAGCTACAGCATCAGCCGGCGGGGCGCTGGGCAGCGCATCATCAAGCCTGGCCTCGGTGGCTCAGAGCTTAAGCGGTGCTGGCGCCGCCGGTGCGGGAACTCAGCTGGCCGGCAACACTGCCGGTACCGGTGATAACAGTGGAAGCAATTCCGGCGGCAACACCGTCGGTGCCGCCGGGACATCGTCTGGAGGAACAAACTCAGGCGGTGCCCACGGGCCGGGTGAAACCTGAAACGGCAATGACGGTTGCGACGCTTCCGGTGGAAGCGGAAACAGCGGCAATGGCAGCAACGGAAACAACGGTAGTGGCACAGGTTCAGGCGGTCAGGGCAGCGGCGGCAGCGGGGCATCATCGTCCGGCAGCGGCATGAACCTTATATACACGCCCTTTCACCCGGATGGCGGCGTGGACGGCCAAGTGCAGGGCCAAATAAGAGAAGGCGAACAGGGCAGTGAGGTGGCTCTTGAGCGTTCCCCCACCGCCCTGGGTGCAGTACGCCCCTACACCGAGGTATACGGCCAGTACATGGCCGAAGCCCAGGAATCTCTCGGCCGGGCACCCCTGCCCCCGGACATGGAAAAGCTAGTCTGGCAGTACTTCAACGCATTAAACGAATAAAGTGGTACCAGGTGTTGCAAGTTGCAGGTGTTGCAAGTTGCAGGTACATATTGGTAATTAGTCTCGCGGGGAGTGGATATTAGTGTCGCAGGTTAAAAAAACAGCCGCCACTGGTTTGGCGGAACAGGAACCGTCGGTTGATGTACAAGCTGCATTGGAGCGGGTAACCGGACGCCTGCGGGAAGTGGAACAGGCCATCGGAGCGGTAATTGTAGGCCAGAATGAAGTGGTGCACCAAGCGCTGATGGCCATGCTGGCCGGCGGCCATGTGCTGCTTGAAGGGGTGCCCGGCCTTGGTAAAACGGCGCTGGTGCGGGCAGTGGGCGGCGTTACCGGCCTTTCCTTTCGACGCATCCAGTTCACGCCGGACTTGATGCCGGCGGATATTACCGGAACCCAGGTTTACGACGGCAAAAACAGCGCCGAGCCATTCCGTTTCGCCCCCGGCCCGGTTTTCGCCAACATTGTCTTGGCCGACGAGATTAACCGGGCCACCCCAAAAACCCAGAGTGCGTTGCTGGAAGCTATGCAGGAGCGCACCGTGACAGTGGGAGGTACCGGTCACCCTCTCCCCGAGCCGTTCTTTGTGTTGGCCACCCAGAACCCGTTGGAAATGGAGGGTACCTACCCGCTCCCCGAAGCCCAGATGGATCGTTTCCTGTTCAAGGTGAACGTGGAATTCCCTGCGGCAGACGAACTGCTGGCCATTGGCGCATTAACCACCGGAGTCCAAAAGCCTGAAATTCGTACGGTATTGGAGCCGGGAGAAATGTTGCGCTGGCAGGAACTGGTGCGGCAGGTGGTTATGGTACATGATGTGATGGAATACGCGGTGCGCTTGGTACTGGCCACCCGGCCCGAGGATCAGACAGCGCCGCCGGCGGTGCGCCGGTTTGTCCGCTACGGCTCCGGACCCCGGGGCTTGCAGGCGCTGCTGCTGGGTGCCCGGGCCGAAGCACTGCGGGCCGGGCGCCCGTCAGCGGGGTACGAGGACGTACGCCAGGTGGCCAGGGCTGCACTGCGGCACCGGGTAATGTTGAACTTTGAGGCCGCCGCCGAGGGAATCACTCCTGACGTCCTGCTAGCCGAAATTTTGGCGGAAGAAATAAGATAACAGGAGTCAGGAGTTAGTATTGAGGAGTCAGAATTCAGTAGTCAGTAGTCAGTAGTCAAAATAAAATCTTAAAAAAAAATAATAAATCAGCCCAAGTAGAACGGTTTATTGTCCTTTTGAATTCTGAATTCTGACTACTGAATTCTAAAAATCGACAGGTGGTGATACCTGGTGCCGGTAGAAAAAATCCTGGATCCCGCTCTGGCCGGACGCCTGGAGAAATATCGCCTGGTGCGGACGCGTCCTGTACCGGACGGGTACGCTGGGGGCAGGCGGTCGCCCCGCAAGGGGGGGGCTGTGGAATTCGCTGATTACCGTGAGTATGCGCCGGGAGACGAGCCCCGCCGGGTGGACTGGAAAGCGTACGCCCGGTTGGGGCGACTGTACGTTAAGGAATATCTGGACGAAAAGCAGGACGCCGTGCTTTTCATTATCGACACCAGCGCCTCCATGGACTGGGGTTTAAATGATGAGCACAAGGGGCACAATGCACTGCGCCTTGCAGCAGGGTTAGGCACCTGTGTTCTGGCGGGGAGCGATCGGCTGGCCGTAGTGGCCGGGTCGGGATCCGCGTTAGGTAATGCCGAAGGCAATCCGGGCCAATCTGTAGTGCAAAACCGGCAGTCTATGCGGGTCCTGGCCCCGGCATCCGGGCGCCAATCGTTGCCCCAATTGTGGCAGTGGCTAAGGGAAACAGTCTTTACCGGCGGTACCGACCTGCCGGGCTGCCTACGCAAAGGGCTGCAACTGCAGCCCGGCACCACCAGCCTGTACGTTTTTTCCGACCTGCTGGATCCGACCGGTGTAGATGATCTGCTGCGCCTGGCCGCCGGGCAAAGTGTCACCGTAACCCTGCTGCACATTCTGGCCCCGGGGGAACTAGAACCGCCGGGAGAAGGTGAATGGACCATGGTGGATGCCGAGACCGGGGAACGGGTGGAAGTTTCCCTGACCCCGGCAGCACTGGCGGATTACAGCGCCCGTCTAAATAACTACATTGCATCTTTGGAAACAAGCTGCCGCCGCTGGAACGCCAGGCGCGTTCAACTTAACACTGCCGGTGTATTAGCAGACATGCTGCTCAGAGAGCTCCCGAAGGCCGGTGTACTTAGGAACTAATAGTACTTAGTAGTCAGTAGTCAGTAGTCAGTAGTAGTTAGTAGGTTTCAGCATAAGAGAATGATTTATGTTCGTATTTATTCTGAATTCTGACTCCTGAATTCTGACTACTGAAGTAATGCAGTTAGTATAGTTAGGAAGGGTCTGACCCCCTATGTTTTTCTTTCAACCGTGGATGTTTTGGCTGGGGCTGACGCTGCCGGCCATACTGGCATTGTACATATTGCGGCCCCGCCGCAGGCAGACCGTAATCCCCAGCACCATGCTGTGGCGCCCGGTGTCCGCCGAACTGGAGGCCAGCCGGCCCTGGCAGCGCCTGCAGTCCCGCCTGCTGCTGTGGCTGCAGCTTTTGGCCGCCGCCCTGCTGGTACTGGCGGCTACCGGCCCGGTGTGGTTTGCCCCGGCCTCCTTCCGCAGCACCATTGTTCTTTTGGACACTTCGGCCAGTATGCGGGCGCTGGAAGACGGCTCGACCCGGTTTCAGAGCGCCCGGGATGAAGTGATTTCCATTGCTTCGGGGCTGCGGGGTGACGCCACCATTACAGTTATCTCCTTTGACCGCCAGCCCCGGGTGGTGGTAAGAGGCGCCTCAAATCCTGGTGAAGTACGCCGGGCGCTGGAAGAAGTGACCCCTTCAGCCAGTGCCGCCGAACCTGCCCAGGCCGTTTCCCTGGCACGGGCCATGGCTAGGCAGTATGACAATCCCCGACTGGTGCTGGTCAGCGACGGGGGTCTCAGTCTGTCTGAAACCGACAGCGCATTTGAATTTATCCCGGTGGGGCAGGGTGACGCCAACGTGGCCATAGCGGCGGTGAACCTGCGCCCGGCGGGTACGGGCTATGCCGCCCAGGTGGCCTTGGTGAACCACGGTTCTCGGCCTGCTTCCGGGCGGGTATCCCTTTTCACCGGTAGTTACCCGGCGGGCAGCAAGGGCTGGGATCTTGCTCCCGGCGAATCTCGTTACCTGCAGTGGCAGGATCTGCCCGGCGGGGTAGCGATCCGGGCCGAATTGAGCACAGAAAGCCCATTGATGGACATGCTGGTCGACGACAATGTGGCTTGGGCGGTGCCGGACGACAATGCCGAGCGCAAGGTGCTGCTGGTTACCGGCGGCAACCTGTTTTTGGAGCGGGTGCTGGGACAGATGCCCGGCACCAAAGTATACTTGGCCGACCAAACGCTGTACCAGATTCTGCTGATGGGTGAATACCCTTACGACATCACCGTGCTGGACGGCCTGGGCGGCCCGCTGCCCCCGGGCGCGGCGCTGCTAATTAATCCTCCGGCGGGATCACCGACCCCGGGGCTCACTATAGGGGAATTGGTAGAAAATATCAGGCCGACACCGGTGTCCGGCAGCCCAGTGATGCAGTATGTTGATTTAGCCGAGGTAAACTTCCAGGACGCCCGCAAACTTCAAGCGGAAGCTGGTTGGCTCGCGGACATCAAAGCCGGAAATGAAGTCATTTTTGCTCATGGTGAAACCGAGGGGCGTCGGGCGGCAGTATGGGCCGTGAATCTGCACCGCTCAGACCTGCCATTGCGCCCTGCATTCCCGGTGCTAATTCAGAACACTGTGGATTGGCTGTATCCCCCTGGACTTGGGGTGCCCCGGGCTGTAAAACCCGGCGATGAAGTTAAATTTGTCACCCCTCCGCTGGCCGGACAACTAGTTGTGGAAGATGATTCCGGTGGCTCATGGAAACTGGCCCCGCCCTTCCCGCCCGAGGCCTGGGTGCCGGAAGAACCCGGCCTGTACCGGATTATGGCGGCCCGGGAGGGCGGCACCGTAATTCAAGCCCTGGCGGTTAACGGTTATAGTACTGTCGAGGCCGACCTGACGGTGCGGGATCCGTTTAGTTTAAGCGATACAGGGGCTCACGAAGACGGGGCGGGGGAAAAACCGCGCCGGGCACTCCCCCTGGTTCAGTGGCTGGCTATGGCGGCGCTGCTGGTAATCACTCTGGAATGGGGGGTGGCCAGTCGTGGGCGTTAGCTTTACTGAACCAATGTGGTGGCTTTTACTTCCCCTGCTGGCGGCGCTGGCCTGGTATCTGCGCCTGCCCTGGCTGCGGATGACCGGTTCCGCGCGGCAGCAGCACCGTGAACGGCGTCGGTTGATTACCCGGTTGGTGCTGTTAGTACTGTTGGTGGCGGCTCTTTCCGGTCCTGGTCTGGTCAGTGAAATTAATCGCCAGGCGGTGGTACTGGCTCTAGATGTATCGGCCAGCGTGGGTTCCGCCCTTAGCGAGGGCGAGGAGTGGGTGCGCGAGGCGTTGGAATCCAGACCCGCCGGTACCACTGCCGGGGTGGTGGCCTTTGGTAACCGGGCCGCGGTTGAGGAACCGCCGGGGCTGCAGCCATCTTTTTACCATACATCCACCGATCCGGGCCACGAGGCCAGTAACATTGGCGAGGCGCTGCGTTTTGCCAGGGCCATGCTGCCGGGCGACACCCGGCAGAGGGTGGTACTGCTTACCGACGGCCGGGATACCGGGGGCGATGCGGTGGCGACAGCCCGCACCCTGTACGCCGCCGGTACCAGAGTGGACGTGGTACCCGTGGGCACCCCTGCCGGTGCGGATATACGTTTGGATGAGTTACATATTGCTCCCCGGGCCCGGGCGGGGGAAAATACCCTGCTGGAAGCCCTGATCATTTCGGATAATGCCACCGAAGCCGAGATCTTTCTGGAACGGGATGGTGAACTGGTGACCTCCCGTCCAGTTCAGCTGCGGGCCGGGGAAAACCGGCTTACCCTGTCGGTACCCGCCGGGGATGCGGGCATGCACCGTTACCGCGTGCGGGTAGCGGCCTCAGACCGCACTAGCGACGTATTTACTGCCAACAACGAAGCTGGCGGCATTCAGGAAGTGGCCGGGCCGCCCCGGGTACTGGTGGTGGCACCTACTGCCACAGAAGCCCAGCCCCTGGCAAGCGCTCTAGAGGCCTCGGGCCGGGCCGGGGTAAAGGTGGTCAACCCCACGGCGGTACCCCGGGGGGCCATGGAATGGGCGGGTTACCAGGCGGTATTTTTGGTTAATACCCCAGCTTTCATGCTGGGTGAAAGTGTAATGGGCGAAATAGAGAGTTACGTGCGGGACGGTGGCGGCGGTCTGGTAATGGTGGGCGGCCCGGACTCCTTCGGACCGGGTGGTTACGCCGGCACCCCGGTGGAACGGGCGCTGCCCGTGCAAATGGATATCAAGGGCCGGGGAGAATTACCATCTCTGGGCTTAATCCTGGTGCTGGATAAATCCGGCAGCATGAGCGGCAACGCCGGCGGCGCCGAAAAAATGGCGCTGGCCCGGGAAGCTGCCGCCCGCAGTATCTCGGTGCTCACCGAAAACGACCAGGTGGGCTTACTGGCATTTGACAGCCTGCCCTGGTGGGTGGTGCCGCCGGGGCCGCTAGAAAATAAAGAAGGATTGCGCCAGGTCATTGAAAGCATCCAGGCTGGCGGGGGTACCGAGATTTACCCGCCTCTATTAGGGGCTTACCAGGCGCTGCGGGATATGCACACCCAGGTGAAACATATTATCCTGCTTACCGACGGTATGTCGGCCAGCGGTGGTGACTACCAGGCGCTGCTGAACGATATCCGTTCCGCCGGCATAACCCTTAGCACTGTGGCCGTGGGGGAGGAAGCAGACGCCGGCATGCTGCAAGCCCTGTCTGAACTGGGCCGGGGGCGGTTTTACGCTGTAGCGGAGGCCGAAAGTATACCCTCCATATTTACCAAGGAAACTGTAATGGCCACCCGCAGTTTTGCCGTCAACGAGCGGTTTTATCCCCAGGCGGCAGGCTCGGTAGCCATACTGCGGGGGCTGGATAGCGTGCCGCCTCTGGACGGGTACATCACGGTGACACCTAAAGACCTGGGCGAGACACCGCTGGTCTCCCATAAAGGCGACCCGGTGCTGGCTGCCTGGCAGTACGGTTTGGGCCGGGCGGTGGCCTGGACACCGGATACCGGCGGACGCTGGAGCGCCGCCTGGGCCGGCAGCGAAATGTTTCCCCGGCTGTGGGGCAACGTGCTGTCCTGGATGGTGCCGGCTGACAGCACGGGCTCGCTGTACGTGGAAACCGATGTAACAAGTTCCCCTTCTACCGGTCAGGTGTTGGAAATAAAAGTGGAAGACCCGGGCGACTGGCAGCAGGTGCGCGGGCTTAGTGCCTTGGTTACCGGACCGGATGGCTCGGTGACCACAGTGGCCCTGGAACCCGCCGGTCCGGGGCGCTATGAGGCCCGGCATACTGTGCAGCAATCGGGTGCTTACTTGGTAAATATAGAGGGTGTTGATGAAAAAGCGATCATGGGCCGGAGCGGTGCGGTAGTGCCCTACCCCGATGAATACCGGGATACCGGCGTGGATTCAGAGGCCTTGCGGGCCATAGCTGCTGCCGGCGGAGGCACGGTTTTGGAGAATCCGGAGCAGGCTTACGCTGAAAACCTGCCTCCGGTACAGGCCCGGCACGATATGGCCCCCTACCTGTTGGCATTAGCCGCTCTTCTGTGGTTGGTGGACGTGGCGGGGCGGCGCCTGGTGTTTGGCGAAGAAGAACGGGCCGCCCTGCGCAGGTTGGGGCAATCCCTGCGTTTTCGGCCGGCACGCCCTGCTTTAGATGACAGCCCCGCCTGGACCGGCGATACCCTTTCGCGGGTGCAGGACATGCGGCGCCGCCGGGATGATGTGCAGGAAACAGCGGTCGGCGGGCCCGGCCCGGGGGAACAAAAAACACCGGCATCAACCCTTACTGCTGCCGCCGGGTTGGACGTATCTGGCAATATAGCCGGCGCGTCGCAACAGCATGCTGTTACCGAAGATGGAACCACATCCCGCCTGCTGGCGGCCAAACGCCGCAGGGGAAAAGACCGGAATGATAGTTAAAACAAAACCCCCATTTTCGCATGGTAGCGAAATGGGGGTTTAACTTAATTGGCTATTACGTAATTACGCCGGAACAATATACAAAACGATCATTAAAAAATGAGTTACGCTCCCCGCTACGATAAACAAATGAAAGACTTCGTGGAAGCCAAAACGGTTGGGGAAAAAGTTCAAGCACTTGGTGGCGTATATTAGGGCCCCGGCGGTGTAGACCACCCCACCGGCCACCATCATGATAATGCCGCCCAGCGGAATGGTTTTCACCAGCATGGCAAAGGGCACCAGGGCAATCCAGCCCATGGACAAGTAGAAAGCCGTGGATACCGCCCGCGGGGCGTGCAGGAAAAACATTTTCAGGATTATACCGATTACGGCCAGCGTCCATATGGCTATAAGCATTGTTAACCGCCAGGCTCCGCCCAGACCGTAGTAGAAAACCGGCGTGTAAGAGCCGGCAATCAATATGTAAATGGCGATATGGTCAATTTTTCGCAGGCAAAGTTCTTTACTTGGTGACGTTTTAATCCAGTGGTACAAAGAACTGGCCCCGTAAAGCAGCACCAGGCTGGTACCGTAAACGGTCATCACCAAAAGTTTGTCCAGTTCATTCCTAGTAACGATAATCAGAAACACCAGACCGGCGATAGCGGTTAAAAAGGCGATAAAGTGGGTTAAGGTGTTGACTGGTTCCTTCATACCCAGGAAATTTTTCATTATAAAAATCCTCGCTTCTTGGTTATTGTTGCTATAATTATTATAATCAACTTGCCGGGGATTTAAAAAGAAGATTTTGTACTTTCCTAAAAAAAACCTCCAGGAAATAATTATTTACGGATAACAGGGAAGTGGTCATAATATTGAGCACCACATAAAAAAACATTCATATTGCCCAAAAGAGACGTGACAAAAATGAGTGCCCGGCAAATCGCGCTGGTGCCCGCTATTGATTTAGCGCAGGGTTTATGCTAAATTTTGGACGGCAGCTTCTTTTCTTTGTATACAAAATTATTTATGAAACTTTAATCCGTAGTGACAAAAAGTAGTTGTCAAATCTTCTAAAAAGGGCTATAATCTCTATAAGTTACATTATGCACAAACTCAAATTAAACCTGCAATTGACTGGAAACCAGAACTAAAGCGAGTTACAGGGGAGGGATGTTTGGAATCGGAAATTTTTTTATACTTACCAAAGTGATATATTTCACTAATAAAGATTGTACTAATTACTTATTCATGTAATTGATTGAACAAAAGAAATTTGTATTATGTGGGGTGGTTAAAATTAATAATACCACACAAGCAACTGCGGGTCCGCTGGTTATAACCGAAAAATCGAAAAGTTTTGCGGGAGAAGGTCGTAGATTAGCTTTTGCTTTTCTGGGCATTGCACTTTTTGCACTCTTCTATTTTATGCCGTCCCTGCCCCCGGCCATAGACCCAACCGGTCAAGCATTTGAATTGTCCCGGGAAGCGCAGTTGGCCATTGGACTTTTCCTTCTGGCCGGAATCTGGTGGGTTTTTGAGGTTATACCCATTGGTGTTACCAGTATCGCCATTGGTGTGTTTCAGGCAGGATTTATGATTCGACCGGCAACGGTTGCATTCGCCAACTTTATGGATCCATCGGTGTTATTCATTCTTGGCTCGTTGATGTTGGGGTTGGCATTTACCAAGGCTGGTGTCACCACGAGATTGGCATTCAAGATGCTTACCATTGTGGGTGAAGACTCCCGAAAAATTCTACTTGGTGTCTTTATTGTCACTGCCGCCCTTACTCACTTAATGGCTCATACCGCGGTGGCGGCTACCATGTTTCCCCTGATGCTGGTCATTATGAGCATGTACGGAAAAGTAGATGAACCCACCAATTTCGGTAAAGCAATGTTTATCGGGATGGCCTATTCGGCCGGGGCCGGCAGTATGGTTACCCTGCTGGGGGCGGCCCGGGCGCCGGTAGCACTGGGGTTTTTTCAGGAATTTACGGGCAATACCGTTTCTTTTATTGAACTGTCCAAGGTGATGTTTCTCTTTGGTTGGGCCACTGTGTTTCTGGTCTGGTTCCTGTTATGCTTTGTTTTCTTCAAACCTGAACAATTGAAAATTGAAGGTTTGCAGAAAAAGGTGGATGAAGTTAAATCACAAATGGGACCCATGTCAGTGAAAGAAATTTTTGTTATCGTGCTGACACTGTCTGTGGTAGCCATCCTGGCCCTGCAGAACTTTGTACCGGCTCTGCAAAGCATGAACAAGGCTGTGCCCATGCTGGTGGCGGCAATACTGTTATTCATGACCAAACTGTTTACGGTGGAAGACCTGGAAAAAGGTATTCCCTGGAACATTGTACTGCTTTTCGGTGGCGCCATGAGTATTGGTTATGCACTATGGGAAACCGGTGCTGCGCAGTGGATGGCCGTTAACTGGCTGGCTATGTTTGAAAATGCCCACTGGTTGGTGTTTGTTCTGGCCATCGCCTTCCTGATTGCAGTAATGACTAACTTTATTATGAACGTGGCGGCTATAGCCATTACTTTGCCGGTGGCGCTGGTAGTTGCAGAATATATGGGAGTAAACCCGTACCTGATTTTGTACGCTGCCCTGACCATGGCTGCTCTGCCATTCATGTTGCTGGTTGGTGCGGCACCTAACGCCATTGCCTACCAATCCAAGCAATTTACCACCGGTCAGTTCTTTATGGTGGGCATACCGTTCACCCTGATTGTGCTGGCCATGGTAGCTCTGTTTGCGCTGGTGGTCTGGCCGCTAATGGGTGTCCCGGCGCTGATTTAAATAACACTGCATTACAGCAAACATACTACAACCGCCCGGCTACACTGCCGGGCGGTTGTTACTTTTTGAAGAAGTTGATTAATATGGCAAATAGCCAAAACCCAGGCTTTTTGAACGACTTCTACTATTGGTATAAGCACAAAAACTGAGAGGAAATGGACAACCGTTTATAGAACAATACAATTACTGGCTAAAAAAATACAAAACGCCGGCTTTTTTTAAGAGGCATTTCACTTAAGGAGCATTTTTTATATGGACAACATGCCGATCATAGAAGGTACTATTCCTTCCGAACGAGTGGAACTAATCCTAAGCATGCACAGCGGCAATAATTTCGCCCGGCTGCTGGGCATCAAAATAACTGCCTTGGGAGAAGGGTTCTGCCGCCTGAGCATGGAGCCAGGTGGTGTTTGCGCCAATCCATACGGTGGCGTACATGGCGGAGTTACTGCCACCCTGGCAGACATAGCAATGGGTATAGCTATCCGGGCACTGGGTTTACAGCCGGTGACCTTGGAACTGACGGTTAACTACCTGGGGTCGGTACAGCCGGGCGAAGAGTTAACTGCCGAGGGGCGGGTCATTCACCGCGGCCGCACCTTCCAGCTGTCGGAGAGCGAGATTTACACTGCCGGTGGAACAGTGGTGGCCCGGGGTAGAGGCCTTTTCACCATTCGGAAGACTTTGGGGAATAATTAATAAAAGTAAAAGCTGCTGATAAATTCCATCAGCAGCTTTTTGATGATTAACAACAGCCCGATCAAAAGTCATGTTTTACCCTTTTGGTTTAAAAGTGTTGCAACAGGTACCATCTGAAGTTTCCACCATGTTATCACCGCTGGACATAATTTCAATTCCATCCGCGTAACATTCGTGTTGCTCATTATATTGGCATTCCTCACACAGACATTTCATAACCGATGACATATGCAGACCTCCCAACGTTGAATTAGTATTTATTGTTCCACAAAGAGGTCAAAATAATTTTATCTTTTTATGGTGTTTGCGCCATTATAAAATTATTTTAACGTTCATAATGAGAAATGGTATAATCAAGTAAAACCACGAGGAGGCAACATACATGGAGTATAATATAGAATTACTTGAGCAACCGGCCCAATCCGTACTTTCCATACGCACCCGGGCTGCAGTGGGCGATTTGCCGCAAGTGCTGGGAAACGCTTTCGGCGCCATTATGCTGTACTTGGGTGAAATAGGCGAACACCCGTTAGGCGCACCGTTTGTGGCCTATTACAACATGGATATGCAGAACCTGGATATAGAAATAGGATTTCCTGTTCCAGGTATGCTCCCCGGGAAAAACGAAATAAAGCCAAGTGAAATTCCGGCCGGAAAGCAGGTTTCCTGCATACATAAAGGCCCGTACAACCAGCTTGAACCCGCCTATAATGCCGTGCTACAGTGGATTGGTGAAAACGGGTACACCGCGACAGGTACGGCTTACGAATTTTATCTGAACGATCCTGGAAAAACACCGGAAAGTGAACTTTTAACTAAGATTGTCTTTCCTCTAACATAATGACGATGGGAAACACAATTTTCACTAATATTCCTGTCGTAGGGGCACCCCTTGCGGGTGCCCCTACAATTTGGAATCCTATGTTTACCTAGAAATTTCGCTTAAGGGGTCATCCTAAGCGCTAGCGAAGGATCTTAAACAAAGATTTTTTACTACGTCGGAAATGACATGAGGGCTGCAATGGCAGTCGACCGGGCAGGGATTGGCAAAACCGGGTAAAATAAAATGAACTTAAGCAAGATAATAATAACTATTATAGCAACAAAGGAATTATTTCCCGGGCGGGAGTGCTGATAGTACTATGGACAGAGAAGCTGAAATTGAAATTACCGGTATCAACCACCAGGGGGAAGGAGTAGGCCGTCTGGAAGGCATGGTTATATTTGTGCCCGGTACCGTGCCGGGCGAACGGGTTTCAGTCCGACTGACTGAGGTTCGCCGTAGTTATGCACGGGGGAGGTTGTTAAAAAATCTAGCTCCATCCAACGAACGGGTGGCGCCTGGTTGTACCCTGGCGGCGAACTGCGGTGGGTGTGCCCTGCAGCACATGGCCTACCCGGCGCAGCTGCGGTTAAAAACTGAACTGGTTCGGCAAACCTTGGCCCGCACCGGTAGCCTTCCAAATGCCCCGTTGCGGGATACCATTGGCATGGCAGTTCCGTGGCACTACCGAAATAACGTGCAGTTCAAGGTGCGGCGGGAAGCCGGTAAGGTTGAGCTGGGTTTTTATGCCCGGGAGTCCCACAGTATTGTAAAGGCCGGTGACGAAGAAGGCATCTGTCTTTTAGCGCACCGGGAACTGAACCGGGTGGCGGCGGTGGTGCAAATACTGCTAGGTGAACTGGATCACGGTGTGCCCTTACCCGGGGAAGTAGCCCTGCGCCGGGGCAGCACCGGCGAGATGATGGTGATTTTGACCGGGGATACTAACACGGCACAGGTCAACAGAGGCCCGAGCCGGTATCACTCTATAGCAAAAAAGGTTATATCCATACCCGGGGTGGTAACGGTGGCAGAACATATACGCCCCCGGGGTAAAAAGCCCGGCGGTCGGTATATTACCCTGGCCGGACGGGATTACATAATTGATGAGCTGGACGGGCTTAAGTTTCGCATCTCCGCCCCGTCCTTTTACCAGGTTAACCCGGTGCAGACAGTGGTGCTGTACCGCAAAACGCTGGAATACTGCAGCCTGCAGGGCGATGAGGTAATAGCCGACGCCTACTCCGGAGTGGGCACCATCACCCTGTACATCGCGCGCCATGCTAAAGATTTGCGGGGCTACGAGGTGCTGCGCGGGGCAGTTGAGGACGCCCGGGCGAACGCCGCACTTAACGGCATTAAAAATGCCCGGTTTTACGCCGGGGCGGTGGAAAAAGTGCTGCCCGAACAAGTGGCTGCCGGCTACCGCCCGGACGTGGTGGTGCTTGATCCACCCCGGGCAGGCTGCCAGTCCGAGGTGCTGCAGGCCGCAGCTCAAAGCGGTGCCCGCCGGGTGGTTTACGTGTCCTGCGATCCGGCCACCCTGGCCAGGGACATCGCCCGCCTGGGGCCACTGGGCTATCAGGTTGCGGATATTCAGCCGGTGGACATGTTCCCTCACACTGCCCATGTGGAGTGTGTAGCGTTGATGGAGCGAAGTTAACCTGTATTAGTATCATTATTCTGCTAAAACTATAAACAATAAATAATAAAAGAAGGTACAAGATGATAGAAATAGGGAAAATGCAGAAATTACAAATAATTAGAAAAACTGATATGGGGGCGTATCTAAATTGTAAAGATACAAAAGATAGGGATGATATTTTATTACTTAAAAATAAGGTGCCACCGGAACTTGCAATAGGCGATGAAATAGAGGTATTTGTTTATCAAGATTCCGAGGATAAAACCATAGCAACGGTTACAAAACCAAAGCTGACAATTGGAGAATTAGGTCTTTTAAGAGTAGTAGAAATCACGCATTTTGGCGCTTTTTTAGACTGGGGTCTACAGAAAGACTTATTATTGCCTTTAAGGGAACAAGTGGGTAAGATTTCAAAAGGAGATTTATGTTTAGTAGGTTTATATATTAATAATAGCAATAGAATATGTGCAACCATGTATATATATAATCTGCTAAAAACCGAATCACCATATAAACAAAATGATCGGGTTTGTGGAACTGTTTATAGCATAAATAGAGATATCGGAGTCTTTGTAGCTGTGGACAATAAGTACCACGGATTAATTCATAATAATGAATTGTATGGCAATTTTAATGTCGGTGACTATATAGAAGTAAGGGTAAAAAGGGTGAGAGATGATGGTAAGTTGGAATTAAGTTTGAGAAAAGAGGCTTACAATGAAATAGAGAATGATGCGCAAAAGATTATGGCCCGGTTGAAATTAAGTGGCGGTACTCTTCTAATCAATGATAATAGCTCTCCTGATTATATAAAGGCAGAGTTAAACATAAGTAAACGTGCTTTTAAAAGGGCTATTGGTCGGCTTTTAAAAGAAGGAGCAATCAAAATTACAGAGGAAGGTATTGAAGTGATGTGGCAATAGGATCTAAAAGAGCACAATCATTTCGAAATTTAATTTACAGGAGCTATCATGACAACTTTTGATCAAATCGGTCTAAATTCACAATTAATTGCAGGCTTGAACCAAGGAGGGATAACCCAACCTACAGAGATTCAAGCCAAGGTAATCCCCATGGCGTTAACCAATAAAAATGTTATCGGACAGTCTCATACGGGCAGCGGCAAAACATTAGCTTATTTATTACCACTATTTCAAAAAATCAATAGTGAAAAAAGAGAGATGCAAGCCATTGTTTTGGCACCAACGCATGAACTGGTCATGCAAATTGATAAACAGGTCAAAATACTAGCAGAGAATTCCGGGGTACCTATAACTTCTACTGCTATTATCGGCGACGTTAACATTTCAAGACAAATTATAGCATTAAGAGAGAAACCACATATTGTTGTGGGTTCAGTAGGAAGAGTACAAGAACTGATCAGTAAGAAGAAGGTAAGTGCCCATACTATAAAGACCATCGTCATAGACGAGGGTGACAGGTTGCTAGATCAAAATGATGTTAATCGAGTAAAAGCGATTATCAAAACAACCATGAAGGACAGACAATTAATGGTTTTTGCCGCCCATATCGATAAAAAAACATTAGCTGTCGCCAAGGAGTTAATGCTTGATGCAGAAGTGGTAAAAATTGAAGAGAAAAATTTAGTAAACCCAAATATTACCCATGTTTATTTCGTCGCCAAGAGCCAAAGAGATAAGGTTGATATTTTACGCAAACTGATTGCTGCCTTTAAGGTAAAAAAAGCTATCGCATTTATAAATAATGCTGAAGATATCGAAAGAACTATCGAGAAACTCCGCTATCACCACTATCAGGCTTACAAAATAACTGGTAAAGCGTCCAAGGAAGAACGCCAAAGCGCTTTAGAAGGGTTCAGAGGTGAAGAAACTCAGGTTTTAGTAGCCTCCGATATTGCTGCCAGAGGCTTGGATATAAAAGACGTCACCCATGTTTTCAATTTAGATATACCCGAGGATTCAAAAGTTTACTTAAATAGGATCGGCAGAACCGGCAGGAACAACCAGGAGGGCACGGCTGTATCAATCGTTACTGAAAGAGATAAATCAATCATTAAAAAATTCGAAAAAGAGCTTAATATTAAAATAGATAAAAGAGGTGTATTTAAAGGAGTTATTGTTTCGGACAAACTAAATGATTGGAGGTAGTTGTTATGGGAGACAAAAGTCCCAGGAAAAAGGAAAAAAAGAAGAAGAAGGCTGAAAAGAAAGTTATTGTCCCAATATCTGCTTCAATAATACCAGCGAATAACCCCAAATAATTGTAAAGATATTGGATAAATTTAGATGAATAAACTATATTTGTAAAAAAGGCACCTGCTAATAAGCAGGTGCCTTTTAGTCGGAAAAAATAAAATTACGCTACATTTCTTTTGCGTAAGATAAAATACCTATTGCTTTTTAATGCCGGTCAGTAGTATCCCGAAATGCTTAAGAGCTTGCTCCTTTAAGTTAAAGTTTGGATATCGTATACACCATTCATAAGTAAGCCCTCTTATCGCCATAATCAAGTGTTTGGTAATTGTATCAACAGTTAGCTCTGTTTTAAATTCTCCTTGCTGTACACCCTGGTTGATTATATTATTAAATATTTTGTATAGATCCCTATTGTAACCCAAGACAGCTTCCGTATTTACTGTCTTTGTTATTTGTACTTCATATATGACTTTCATAACGTCATAACCAACAGTTAAGGTAATAACATCAGCGATTTTTCCTACTAGCGCAATAAGGATATCAGACGCCGTTGTATCGGCAGGAAAGGATTCGAGGTAAGATTTATAATCTAAATCCAGTTGCTGCACAAAATCAACAGACAAAGCAGTAATCAATGCATTCTTGGAACCAAAATGCACGTAGAAAGCTCCTTTAGATACTCCGGCCATTTCTACTATCGAGTCTACACTTACCTTATCAAAACCATGCTTTCTGAACAACCGGTCAGCGCTGGCATAGATTTTCTTTTTCGTTTCTATGGCTTTTTCTTTTCTAGAGGTTATTTTTTCTTTATTCAACATTTTCTCTCCTATATTGACAAAATTATCAACTAAATATATAGTGACTGTAGTCGGTGACTGTAGTCAGTGACTACAGTCACTATATATTTTAACCGATTATATCACAAGAACATTTTTTTTGTAGTTAGGATAAAAAATTTTAAGGGTGAATTTGAAAAAAGATTATTAAATTACAGGGTCAAATTGGCAAACACTTTCTGTTTATCGCAAACGCCTAAGAATTATAACACAAAAATTACTGCAACAGTGTAATGTAAAACCACATTAAACGTATTAACGGTAAGGGGCATTCATAAATGAATCTAACACATGAGGTTACAACCTTTAAAAATTATCAGGATCTTGTGAGCCGCTCTGTGAACGATCCAGCTGCCTTTGCGGAATTGTACGATCACTACCTCCCCCGCATCTACAAATATATCCGTTACCGCGCAGGCAACCCGCAAGAAGCTGAAGACCTCACCAGCAAGATCTTTGAGCGTGTTGTAGCCAACATTGGGAGTTATCAAAAGGACAAGGCGTCTTTTAACAGCTGGATCTTTACCATTGCCCACAACGCCCTGACCGACTATATGCGTGCCCGGAAGCGAAACAGGTGCGTGTCGATTGACATGGTGGGTCAAATTGCGTGTACCGGTGACAATCCGGTGGACACCCTGATTCGCAGGGAAAAGCAGGACAAGTTGCTGCAGGCCATAACCAAGCTCAGTGACCGGGAGAGAGATCTCATCGGCCTAAAATTCGCCGCGCAATTGACTAATGGTGCAATATCAGAAATAACCGGCCTGACTAAGAGCAATGTGGCTGTAATCTTATACAGGTCAATGCAAAGGCTGAGGTTCGAGCTAAACGCTATGGGGTGGAATTCAGATGATTAGTGAGCAAGAACTGGCTGAACGTTTCAGCCTGGACTTGGATCGGATAATTCAAAATCCAGCGGCGGAAATAATAACTTCCGGGGCGGAACCGGAAGAATATATCCAGGCCGTTGACCTGGCTAAGCTGATGTTGTCGACCGAGCTGCTTGAACAGTGTAGGATACGGGATGAACTCCGTACATGCTTACTGGACAGGGTGGCTGGTCACGAAAGCCGACGTACCGAAGGGACTGGGGACAGCGGTGAGCTGGATGATGAGCAGTTGGATATGGTAGCGGCCGGAACCGGCAGCGAAGCACAGGGCGATAGCTCTACGGTGTTGGGCTGCAACCGCCGCGTATCGGCCATAAAGGGCAGCATCTGTCCGGACTGCGGGCGACCCAGGGGCTTACACCCTAAAGGATGAATTTATTACACCTGGCTTAGTACTTTCTAAACTACGGGTTGTTGTACAGGGGGGGCATAGCAATGGCCGGCAAATTATTTGCAAGAAGTCAGAAAAAAACGGTGTTTATAGCATGCACACTGATTATTTTCTTATTGGCCCTTGCCACAGGCTGCATGGGAACTAAAGACCAGGGGGACATCGTCATAGGCGTGGCCTGGCCTTTTGAATCCAACAATAGCCTGTTCAGAGAGGGAGTTGAACTGGCCGTCAAGGAGATTAACCAGGCCGGTGGCATCAAGGGCCGTAAGATTCAACTGGAGATGAAAGACGACCAAGCTTCGGTAGCGTTAGGGATGGCCATTGCCCAGTCATTTGCCCAAGAGCAGCAGGTAGCGGCGATAATAGGGCACCGGAATTCCTTTGTTTCCATTCCTGCCTCCAGGATATACGAAGAGGCGGGTTTACTTATGCTTTCCCCGGCTTCAACCGCGCCGGAACTGACCCAAAATGATTACAAGTTTGTATTCCGCAATGTGCCCAGCGATGATGAAATTGCCAAGGAGATGGCCACTTTTTGTTCCCAGCAGGGTCAAAAACGGATGGTGATTTATTACTCCGAGGACTCTTACGGGGTGGGTCTGGCCAATTCATTCGAAGACCACGCTAAAAAAGAAGGCATTAAAGTGGTGGATCGTATTTCATACTATGGCGACAAAAAAGACCTGGAAAGGCTGCACAATAAGTGGCAGGCCCTGGACTTTGACGGTATATTTATTGCATCCGGCATGCCGGAGGGAGCCGAATTCATAGCCGACGGGGGTCAGGTGGGTATCGCGGTCCGCTATTACGCAGGTAACACCATGGACTCGCCCCTACTGCACGAGCTAGGCGGCAAGGCAGCGGAAGGAACCGTAGTGGGCACCATTTTTAATCCGGACGATACCCGGATGGAAGTAAAAAGTTTTATTGAAAGTTTTACTAAAGAATATAATCAGCCTCCTAGTGCATACTCCGCTCAGGGTTACGACGCGGTTAAGCTCCTGGAGGCGGCCATCGGGCAGGCCGGTGATGCAGATGCTGCGGCCCTGGCCGACCATCTGCGGGGCCTCAAGGACTTGCCGGGGGTGGCCGGCTATCATTCCTTTGACCAGCATGGTAATGACGTAGGGGATCTTGTGGTAATCAAGACCCTGCGGGACGGAGAGTTTCAGTTATAAAAAAGCGGCGGACAGCCAAAAATCCGGGGGCGGACTTAATGTTTAAAACCAGGATAACCTATTATATCCTCATCGCCGCGTTTTGTTTGGTGGCTGTTTCCACAGCGGGATGCGGCCAAACCACTCCCGGGGGAGACAAAAGTAACCTTAAGGACACTGAAGATGTGGCTGCAAAAACGGTTGTACAGCCGCCGACGCCCAAAAAGCTGACCGAAAAAGAATTATCGCTACTTCCGCCGGACATCAGACGCATTAAAGAAAGGGGCAGACTAAGGGTGGCCATGTTCTGGCAGGACCGGCCCCCTTTTTTCTATGCCGATGACCAGGGTCACCTGGTGGGAATCGATGTCACCCTGGCCCGGGACATCGCCCGGTGGCTGGAGGTGGACGTGGTTTTTGACCGCCAGTCCAAATCCTTTGATGAGGTGGTTGACCGGGTGGCTGCTGGCCAGGCCGATATAGCCATCTCTAAATTGAGCGTCACCCTTTCTCGGGCCCAGAAAGTTCGCTATACCCAGCCCTATGTGGTTTTTAACCAGGCTTTGCTGGTTAATCGCCTGGCCCTGACGGCCCTGGAATCAAAGCACCCGGATCGGGAGCCGTTGGATCTAGTTATTAATTCCGCACAGCAAATCGGGGTGCGCACGGCCACTTCTTACGTAGAGTACGGCGGGATACTTTTCCCCAATTCTGCAATCACATCCTTTACCAAGTTGGATGAACTAATCGCAGCCGTTCAGGAGGGCAAAGTGATGGCCGCCTTTTATGACGAGTTCGAATTACAAAACCAAGTCAATAAGAATCCAAAGCTTTCTATTTATACCAAGCTGTTCGTGCTCAAGGATCGCGTTGATCCCATCGCCATGGCGGTAGCGCCGGAAGACGGGCAGCTTCTGGCCTGGCTTAACCTATACCTGGATATTATGCGGCAGGATCTGCTAATTGATCAACAACTGGCTAAATACAGCGGAGGGGTTCAATGAGGCAGCTAGAGGGCAAGAGGTTCGGTATCGGTTGGGACGCCCTGAAAAACCCATGGGTGATTATAATCGGCATGGTTGCCGGCATTATGACAGGACTGTTTAATAAAAACCTGGCCTTCAAAATTGCCCCCTTGGGTGATGCCTACTTATCTTTTTTAAGTATGTGCGTTATTCCCATTATGGTCACAGCTATCATAACCAGCTTCGGCCGGCTGTTCAGGGCCAAGGAAGTTAGTTCTCTTTTAAGACGCATAATGGTTGTTTTTCTGCTGGGATTACTGATTACAAGCTCCATCGGTATATTCGCGGCAGTTATCGGCCAGCCCGGCCAACTGGAAGACCAATCCCTGGACAAGCTGGGTCAGGTGCTGATTCAGTATGAGAGGGACAATCCCGGTGAAAACGCAGGGGGGCAGGAGCCCTTTGGACTGAACGAACTTTTGGAAATGATCGTTCCGGCAAATATTTTCAATGCCCTTTACGAGGGAGAAAACCTGCAGATACTGTTCTTTTCTATTATTTTGGGGCTTACGCTGGGCCTATTGCCTTCGGAAAAAGCCGATCAGTTGCTGGACTTCACCGAGGTTATTTTTAAAGCCTTTGAGAAGATTATTGTTTTGGCCATGTATGCACTTCCCCTGGGGCTGTTCTGCATGCTGGCCGGCCAGATCGCTCAGGCCGGTATTGAAATTCTAAAAGCGATGACGAAATTTATAGTGATTATACATATTACCGGCCTAGCACTGGTTTTGCTAGGGTCGGCAGTAATTTCGGCCGCCGCCAAGAAGCCGTGGCTACAAACTTTCAAAGACCTTAAAGAACCTCTGATTATAGCCTTTGGCACCCGCAACAGCTATGCCACCATGCCATCGGTCTTTGATGCCCTGAGGGATAAATTCGGCCTGAACCAAAACCTAATCAACCTGGTGGTACCGCTGAGCATTGTCATCTGCCGGTACAGCATGGTGATGCTCTTCACCATTGGCGCGATATTCATGGCCCAACTTTACAACTTGCAGATGGGCATTGAACAGTATCTTTTTATCTTACTTGTTTCAATATTGGCTGCTATTGCCGGGGCTGGGGCCCCCAGCATAGCGGCCCTCGCCATGATTACCATTGTTCTTACTCCCCTGGGTTTGCCTGCCGGGGCAGCTATTGTGCTGTTGCTGGCCGTAAACGCCATCATCGACCCCATGCTTACCATCATCAACATTCATTTGACCTGTGCGGCCGCTATTTTAATAGCCAGGGAAGGACAGAAGAAAATAGACACTCCCGTTGCGGGTGAATGTAAAATCGGGCGTTTTTAGAGAGGATGTGCGCGCATGAGTGGTGGTATTTTCCGCAAAGTATCACTGGAGAGACTTTCGTCTCCGGAGCAGCTTGACCAGCTGTTTTCGGTAACCACTCCCCGGGCATGGTTTGCCCTAATCGCTATTGGCTGTATCCTGGCAACGTCCCTACTATGGGGCATTTTTGGCAGTGTGTCCACCAAGGTTAACGGGCAGGGCATTATTATTAAAAGTTTTGGTGTATACAATATAACCCATACCGGGGGCGGGCAGATTTCCGATGTCAGAGTTGCGGTAGGCGATGTGGTTAAAAGGGGCGACGTGGTGGCCAGAATTGATCAGCCTGAACTGATTGGGCAGATTAACGACCTGAAGACCGAACTTGAGCATCTGAAAAAACTTGAGTTGTCAGGAGCCGGCCCGGATGAAGAAGAAAATTTGGGCACGGAGTTGTCCGGTCTGTACGAATTAATCAGGCAAATCAAAGAAGCCAGGTCATCTTTGCCGTACGAGGAGGCCAACTATAAAAGCGCGGTTTCGGGAATGCAGTATGAAATCCAAAGGGCTGAAATCAGCTTGGAACAGGCCAACATTAACGAAGCAAACATGCAAAATTACGTAGATAAGCTTACCATTTTGTACGAAGGCGGGGCTATTTCGGAAAATGAGCTGGTCAATGCTAAAAAGGATCTGGAGCTAGCTTGTCTGGAGGCCCGCGCAGCGGCGGATGAACTGGCCAAGCTGTCGGCGGGAGAGTGGCAGGAAGAAACGGTGATTACCTATCGGGCAAAACTGCAGCAGGCGCAGCTGAATGTTCAGCTCCTTGAGGAGCAGTTCACGACCACCAAGGCGATGAAGATATCTGAAACCGAAAATAAAATTAGTAAGCTACAGGATGAACTCAACCTGAAGATGGAAGTTGTTTCGCGGGTCGACGGCCGGGTATTGGAGGTCCAAGCCAGGAAGGGAGACATAATTCAGCCCGGCGTAAATCTCGCCAGCCTGGAACGGATGGGAAATACGGTTAAATTGGAAGTTATTCTTTATGTCAAGGCCGAAGAGGGTAAAAACATCATGCCAGGCATGGAAGCCCAGATTAGCCCGAGCACAGTTAAAAAGGAAGAGTATGGATTCATGCTGGGCAGGGTAGTATCGGTTTCGGAGTATCCCGCCACTGCTCAGGGCATGATGATCTCCCTGGGAAGCGAGGAGTTAGTCTCCAAGCTGTCAGGTGAGGGCGCCCCCCTGGAGGTACGTATTGACGTAGTTACGGACGAAAGCACCGAAAGTGGCTATAAGTGGTCGTCGTCCAAAGGGCCGCCGCTAAAAATAAACAGCGGTACGCTTTGTACCGGCACGGTGGCCGTAAGTGAGATGAGGCCAATCGGCATGGTCATACCAATGGTTAAGAATTCACTCTCGACTGATTGATTGGTTGGCGGATGGGGGTTTTTAGTGATGAAGCGAAAGCCGAAACAACGGAACAAGGTCCCCACCGTACTGCAGATGGAGGCCGTGGAGTGCGGGGCTGCCTCCTTGGCCATGATCTTGGCGTACTGGGGCAGATACGTACCGCTTGAAGAGCTTCGCCTGGCTTGCGGAGTTACCCGTGATGGCAGCAAGGCCAGCAATATGATGAAGGCGGCCAGGAAATACGGGCTGGAGGCAAAGGGTTACCGAAAAGAACCCGATGCCGTAAAAGAAATGCCGTTGCCCATTATTATTCATTGGAATTTCAATCACTTCCTGGTGCTGGAGGGGTTCCAAAACGGCAAGGTATTTCTTAACGATCCCGTAGTGGGGCCAAAAACAGTGTCGGAAGAGGAGTTCGATCAGTCCTTTACCGGGGTGGTTCTGGCCTTCAAGCCCGGGCCGGATTTCATGCCAGGGGGGGAAAAGCCCAGTATTATTAACGCCTTAAAGAAGAGATTACAGGGGTCGGAAATGGCCCTGACCTACGTTATTCTGGTGGGGGTGGCCATGGTTATCCCCGGCCTGCTGATACCTGTTTTTTCAAAAATTTTTGTAGACGACGTATTGCTGGCCAATAAGCAAACTTGGCTGGTTCCCCTCTTGTTGGGCATGGGTCTGACAGGCCTGCTGCGTGGGATGCTGACCTGGATTCAAAAATATTATCTCTTAAGGCTGCAGACGAAAATTGCCCTGACTACCTCGGGGCAGTTCATGTGGCACGTGCTCCGCCTGCCGGTGGCGTTCTTCAGCCAGCGTTCAGCGGGCGATATCAGCTCCCGTATGCAGAGCAACGATAAAGTGGCCGCGCTGCTGTCCGGCCAACTGGCCACCAATGTGCTTAACCTGGTCATGATAGTGTTTTACTTTGTACTCATGGTTCAATACAGCCTGCTGCTGTCTCTGGTGGGCGCTGTTGTGGCCGTTATTAACATATTCTACCTTAGATATGTGTCGGAAAAGAGGGTGGATCTGAACCGGATGCTCCAGCAGGACCGCGGAAAAATTATCGGCGCAGCCATGGGGGGGCTACAGGTTATTGAAACCCTCAAGGCCACCGGTTCGGAATCGGATTTTTTCGCCAAGTGGTCGGGGTACCAGGCCAAGGCGTTAAACGCAGAACAGCAGATCGGTGTCACCAACCATTACCTTTCGGCCATCCCTGTATTCCTGTCCGCTATTACCAACGTGGTGGTTCTGGTTATGGGCGGCTTCATCATTTTAAACGGCGATATGACCATCGGCGGGTTGGTGGCCTTCCAGAGCCTGATGGCTAGCTTTATGATGCCGGTTCTCGGACTGGTGGGACTGGGCGGTCAATTGCAGGAGATCGAGGCTGATATGAACCGCTTGGACGATGTGCTAAAATACCCTGTTGATCAGCAGACCCGGGTAAATATAGATGAAGACTGCCCGGCGGAGGCGCACAAGAAGCTGGTTGGCTATGTTGAGCTGCAAAATGTAAGTTTTGGCTACAGCCCGATGGACCCACCCCTTATAGAGAGCTTTAACTTGCTTCTAAAGCCGGGGCAACGGGTGGCCTTGGTGGGGGGCTCGGGAAGCGGCAAGTCCACCGTGGCCAAAATGATCGCCGGGCTCTATAAACAGTGGTCCGGGGAGATATTGTTCGACGGGCAGACCAGGCAAAATATCCCCCGGATGGTGATGACCAGTTCACTGGCCATGGTGGATCAGGACATATCCATGTTCCAGGGAACAATTCGGGACAATATTACCCTTTGGGACGAAACCATCTCCGAGCTTGACATTGTCCGGGCGGCCAAGGACGCCTGCATCCACGACGATATTACTTCCAGGCCGGGCGGCTACGACAGTATGCTGGACGAGGGGGGAAGCAATTTTAGCGGCGGGCAGAGGCAGAGGCTGGAAATCGCCCGTGCCCTGGCCGGCAACCCGTCCATACTGGTAATGGATGAGGCTACCAGCGCCCTGGATCCCTTGACAGAGAAACTGGTGGATGAGAGCATCAGGCGCAGGGGCTGCACCTGTGTGATTGTGGCTCACCGCCTCAGCACCATCAGAGACTGCGACGAAATTATAGTCTTGGCAAAAGGTAAAATTATACAACGAGGGAGCCACGAAGAACTGATGAGGACAGGCGGATATTATGCCGAGCTGATCAGTACAGCCTAAGAGGGCGTTCCAAAACTATGCTCATTTAGAATGTAGTTAATAAGTTACACCTAGCGTACCTCAGTACTAGGAATCTCTAACCGGGAAGTGAACCTATGATAGTTCCGGACGTGTTTCAAAAAGAAGGCCAGACTATAGCTGTGGAGGGAAACAAGCCCCTCTTAATGACCGATCCGGAGCATTTGTGGATGGTTGACCATGGCAAGGTAACCGTTTTTACCGTCTTTGTTGCTAACGGTGAAGCCGTTGGATCGAGGGAATTTCTTTTTGAAGCGGGGCCGGGAGACATACTTTTGGGCATTAGGCCTGAAGGTGATGATCAGGCATTGGGCCTGATGGCCACTGGCCTTTCCGGCACCAGTCTGTTGCAGCTGACCTGGCCCAGATTTTTAGAGGCGGCTGCCGACCCGGATCAAAGGGAGATTTTTATAAACGCCGTTAGTCATTGGGCCGAGGTTCTTGCCGAAAGTGCCGCCGCGGCCGAGCCGCCGGGCATTATGTGGTCCGACGGGGTTTTTGCGGTTGAGGAAGTTAATGCAGAAGGCCCCCTGCCTGACCTGGCCCAATTTCACAGCGTCTCCATCAGGACAGCCCTGGACCGCCGCCGGGAAAGGGAGCAGGCTGATAATCAACGTTTTCAGGATAAGTTAAAAAATAACCGGCGTTTAATGGAAAGTGCCCTGAGCCGGCTGCTGACCTCAGTACAGCCGGAAATGGCGGCTTTGGTAGGAGCGGAATCATCCGGCGATCCCCTTCTTGACGCCTGCCGGCTGGTGGGTCAGTCGATGAAAGTAAAAATAAATCAACCCCGGCAAGATAGAAGGGCTTCTTCAAAGGATCCGTTGGGGGATATAGCCGATGCGTCCCGCATACGGCTGCGGAATGTTCTGTTAAAAGAGGAGTGGTGGAAGCAGGACAACGGCCCCCTGCTGGCCTACTTGGAGGACGACAGCCGCCCGGTGGCGCTGATTCCCCTGTCCCCGGAACGGTACGAGATTCATGATCCGGCCCGTCAAACGAAGGTTCTTGCCGATTTCGACACAGCTCGCCAGGTTAAGCCCTTTGCCTTTACCTTCTATCGGCCTTTTCCTGATCAGGCCATGGGGCTTTCGGACCTTCTGGTATTTGGTCGTGAAAATTGCTGGCGACAGGATTTTTTGATGGTTTTATTAATGGGGCTTTTTGGCGGACTGCTGGGCATGGTGGTGCCTGTTGCCACGGGGATAGTCTTTGATACTATCATTCCCGGGGGAGAAAAAATCCAGCTTTTGCATATCGCCTTTTTCCTGGTGGCCGGCGCCGTCGCAGCAATGACCTTTCAGCTGACCAGGTCCTTTGCCATGCAGCGCATACTTGGCAAAATGGACGGATCAATTCAGGCTGCGGTCTGGGACAGGCTATTGAGCCTGCCGGTGCCTTTTTTTAGAGATTTCACCTCCGGGGAACTGGCCATGCGAGCCATGGCCATTGCCCGGATCCGGGTGATCGTGTCGGAAGCCATGGTAACAACCATACTTACCAGCATATTTTCCTGCTTTAGCTTATTCCTTCTGTTTTACTATGATATAAAGCTGGCCGCCATGGCTGTCGGTTTATTGGCCGGGGCAATTGCCGTCACGTATTCCTTAGGGCGCATAATGATCAGAAATGAGCGGCAGGTGGTTGATATCTCAAACAAGATCTCCGGATTAGTTTTGCAGTTTTTCGGAGGAGTGGCTAAATTTCGCGTGGCTGGCGCCGAAAGCAGGGCTTTTTACCAATGGTCCAGGGAATTTAGCCGCCAGAGAAAAATCACCTTTAACAAACAGATTATCGGCGGCTGGCTGGAAACATTCAACTCAGTTTTTCCGGTGGCAGCTTCCATGGTCATTTTTTATGCTGTGGCCGCCTCCGCAGCCAGCACCCTGGCCCCAGGCCAGTTTATCGCTTTTAATGCGGCGTTTACTAGCTTTTTAGTGGCCATGATTGCGCTGTCACAAATTATGATTACAATAAACACTGTAATTCCCCTTTTAGAACAGGCCATGCCTATACTGGAGGCCATGCCGGAGTACGACGAGGCAAAGGTTGACCCTGGGGAACTTTCCGGATCCATTGAGGTCAGCCACCTTAATTTCCGTTACAGGGAAGACGGGCCCCTGATCCTCGACAACGTGTCCCTGCATATAAAAGAAGGCGAGTACATTGGCCTGGTAGGGCCTTCGGGCAGCGGCAAGTCCACCCTTTTCAGGGTTATGCTAGGCTTTGAAAAGCCTGAGTCGGGGCGGATATACTACAGTGGCCATGATATTGAAAAGGTTGACATACGCTCGCTGCGCCGGCAGCTTGGAGTTGTGCTCCAAAACGGTAAGCTCCTGTCCGGGGATATATTCAACAATATAGTGGGGTCCAATCCAAGCCTGACCCTTGAAAACGCCTGGGAGGCGGCAAGAATGGCAGGGCTGGACAAGGACATCATGGAGATGCCCATGGGCATGCACACTATCATCAGCGAGGGGGCGGCCACCCTGTCCGGCGGCCAGAGACAACGGCTGCTGATAGCCAGGGCCATTGTCAACAAGCCTAAAATTATATATTTTGACGAGGCCACCAGCGCCCTGGACAATAAAACCCAGGCCATAGTCAGCCAGAGCCTGGACGGGCTCAGGGCCACCCGCGTGGTCATCGCCCATCGCCTCAGCACGGTCATGAACTGCGACCGAATCATCGTTTTGGACAAGGGTAGGATCATCGAGGAAGGTTCCTACCAGGCTTTGATGAAAACCAACGGAGTTTTTGCAGAGTTGGCCAGACGGCAGTTGGCTTAGACATTGTATTCCACCATGCTGTAAATATTTTTCTGGGAATCCTAAGGCGGTTGTAATGGAAACCCTGCCATGACGTATTAACAGGAGAGAAAGAATAACGGGTCAAACAAACATAAGTTGAAGCCAAAAGATCAGGGAGTTAAGAATATGTATCAGATCCAGAATATTGATTCGTCTAATGTCACCCGGTATGAAAAGCTTACCTTCCCCCGTTTCCGTGGCTTATTACGGAAAGAACATCAGGTATCAATAGTTGCCGGGGCTGCTTCCTGTTACGGGTATCCGGCGGGACTTATCCTGGCTGAAGCAATGGAAGGCGGTCAAAACGGCAAAATCCATTCCTTGTTTGTGGCGCCACGTTATCGAAACCTGGGATTTGGAAGAGAGCTGCTCTTATTTGCCGAGGAAAAGCTGCGGGAAATGGGATGTGCGAAGCTGGAGATTGGTTTTATTGACGATGGGAATTCAATGTCGGCGATAAAAAGTATTCTCAGCAAATGTGGATGGGGCGAACCGGAGTTAGATAAGGAAATCAACAAAATTGATGTATTCTTGCTGGGGAAAGAAGGTTGGCTCCATCGATATCACCTTCCCCCTGCCTACACTATAATCCCGTGGCCTGACCTTTTACCGACTAAATTTGAAGAGCTAAAAGCGGTAGAACACAAATTGTGTCCGGGTTTTGCATCTCCCTTTAAGGATCAGCCCGTTAGCCCACACTTTTCAACCAGCTTTTGGCTGTGCCGTCAGGAGAAGATCGTTGGCTGGGTGATCACGCGACTAACAGCGCCGGATACTCTATACTACGACATTCTTTTTGTCAGGGAAGATCTTCAAAAAACCGGACGGGGTGTCCAGTTGCTCGCCGAAGCAATAAAAGCTCAATTGCGGGAGGAGATACCTTTTGGGACACACATCGTATTGCATTCCGCCGGTTTTTCAAACCCGCCGCTGATAAGGTTCACGGAGCGGCGTCTCAAACCTTTTGCCGTGAAAACAGAGAGATATTGGAACTCTTATAAATGAAATGATCTCCGCGAATCAAAAAATACTTTTGTTATAAATTGTAATGCATTGCTTCACTAAACGTATTAACTAATGTTAGCAAAGGAAGATAATCCATTTACGATTACGAAAAAAAGGAGGTGATATAAATTGACTACAAGCGGAAAAGTATTGACACGCGAAGAAATCGAAACTAAAGCCATTACGAAAGCCTGGCAAGACGAAAACTTCAAGAAAGACCTGATGGAAAAGCCTCATCAAGCGATTGCCCAAATAGGCATTAATGTCCCCGAAAAAATTGAGATTAGAGTTGTCGAAGAGTCAGCTAAGGTGTTATATCTGGTTTTGCCGGTAAATCCCGAGAATTTAACCGACGAATTAACGGATGAGAACCTCGAAGACGTGGCTGGTGGCAGCTGCAAAGATTTTTGCGTTCATGATATTTTTTAGTAGTCAAAGTATAGCTCTTCCCGTTTCCGGTGGGATTAGCCCTACAGTGATTTTTTGACCCGGAGGAGGAGTTTATCTCCTCCTCCGGGACTTCTTTTTGTCGATAGTTGCAAAGCTTATGTTATCACCCGAAGGTAATCCGTCACTGGAAATTTAATAATGCTTATTTTGGAGCTGAAATGTAGATGAAACCTTCTATTTACAACTTTATCTGGCCCACTGACGACCCCGAGAAAATAATGGTCTTTAACAGCTTGACTACTTCACTGGTCGAAGTGGGGAGGACCCATGAAGAATTGTTAAATGTTCCCCGGTTTGAATACGATACCCTGCCTAAAGCTACAAAGCAGTTTGCCGACGGGTTAAAGCAGGGGGGATTCATCCTTGAGGATGAAACCGATGAACTGAAAATATTGAAGTTTGCCTATAACAGCAGAAAATACGACCGGAGGTGGCTGGGTTTTACCATCGCCCCCACCCTGCGCTGCAATTTTGCCTGCACCTATTGCTTTGAACAGGCGGGGGAAAACCAGGACAAGCGGGACGGGCAGCACGCTTTCATGCCGGAGAATGTACAACAGGAATTGCTGAAATTCATTGAACGGGAAGCTAAGACGGTAAAAGGTATAGCTATCACCTGGTTCGGCGGAGAGCCTCTTCTAGGTAAAAATATTATCTTTGACCTGTCAGAAAAAATAATTGCCACCACCGAGGAGAATAAGCTGGGTTATACTGCCCGTATGGTTACTAACGGCTACTTATTAACCGGTGACCCGGAAATAGCGCAGAAACTGAAAAATAGCAGGATAACAGCTTTCCAGATTACCCTGGACGGCCCCCCTGATGTACATAACAGCCGCCGGATGCGCAAAGCTGATAAAGGCCCCACCTTTGACAAAATTCTGGAAGGAATTAAGCTGCTGAAGGCTAATGAAATGAGAGTAGGCCTTCGTATCAATGTAGACCGCTCCAACATGGACAATGCCCTAAAACTTCTGGATATACTTGAAGCCAATAATCTTAAAGACATCTCCATCCAACTGGGCCATGTTGCAGCCGATACGACAGGCTGCAAATCAATTGAAAATTCCTGTGCGACCAATGAGGAATTCACTATTTTGAACCAGACACTCCAGGAAACCTTAAGGCAAAGAGGCTTTAAAACAGGTCAGACCCCCTACTATCCCCGTATCGCTAATTCCTGTTTAGCAAATCAAATGAATGCCTTCGTGGTGGATCCCGATGGCGATATGTATAAGTGCTGGTCCGAAATAGGCGACAAGCCGGCACGTATCGGTAATATTGTTGACTTTAAGCAGCGTGGAAAGAATGAGCGAATACACGAAATACGCTGGCTTACCTGGGAGCCTTTCGAGTATACAGACTGCATGGCTTGCAAAGTGCTGCCTATCTGCATGGGAAACTGTGCTTACCGGGCAATGTTTGCTAACAAAGACAGGCCGGATTGTGCGGAGTGGAAATACAGCCTGGAGCATTATGTGCGGGCCCGGTTTAACAGGGAAAAAGAAATCAGGGCGGCAGGTGAGAAGCCCGGAGACATTGGGGATCGTCAGAAAAGCCATATTGATCAATGAAGGCCGGTATGCCAGTATCATACTTATCTCCAGGGAGACCGGCCAGTTGAACCGAAGGAGCTGGGGGATTTGAATAACCAGGAGTTTCTTTCCTCTCTGGGGGCTTCCGAACAGGAGATAGCCGAGTTAATCAATTACAATAAAAATGTATTCCGCCGGGAGGATTCGGGGTGTGATATTTCATTCCCCCTGACTGGTGAGCCCTTTGTGGAGGCTTGGGAGGGCTATGCCCTGGAAGCCGAGGAGAAGGGAGCTTTCCACACCTTGCGGGATAAGCTTGTGCAGCTTTCCTTTCCAGTACGGGAAGGGATTAGCCAGGATGAACACTACCGGGCGGTTACCCTGAGGGGCTTGCGGGTAGCCGGCAGGCCCGAGGCCCGGGGGCTTGAGCTTGAACGCCCGGATGACTTGGAGCTGTACCTGCACCCCACCCCGGTCGGCAGGATTCCGGTGTTGGTTGCCGGGCACCGGCCCGACTTTGTTGCCCTGGTTCAGTCCCTTTCCCGGCGCAACGAACCGGCGATAATACCCAGATCCATGGGAGCATGCATGGTCAGGGGGCTTAACAACTGGGACAGAATCAGGGCTTACCGGAAAATGTGGGAGCAGGCCAATCCCGGCAGGTGTTCCGAGGACGACTGGCGGGAAGAGTTTAGGAACGTTGTCCCGCGCAAAGAGCTGTACCAGGATACTTTTATAATACTAAGCAAGGACGAGTATAGCGGAGTGCCGGCGTCAGAAATGGAGCTTTCCCCGGAGGAGTGGCGAAGCCGGTCTCTTTTAATCCGCCGTGAGCACGAGGCGGCCCACTATTTTACCCTGCGGGTTTTTGGCTCGGCCCGAAATCACGCCTATGATGAGCTTATAGCCGATTGCATGGGGATAGTGGCGGCTACCGGAACTTACCGCCCCGACTGGTTTCTGCGGTTCGTGGGATTGGAAAATTATCCCCAGTACCGGCAGGGCGGGAGGCTGGAAAACTACCTTGGCAGCCCGCCCCTCTCCGACGGTGCCTTCAGGGTTCTTCAGGCCATTATCTTTAAGGCCTCGCAAAACGTGGAGAAAATCTGCCGGGGTCATGCCAGGGTAGGTACGCCCGAGGGCAATACCAGACTATTGCTGGCCCTGGCCGGCCAGAGCCTGATAGATCTGGCCGGTCACCCTAAACCACTGTACAAAATGTGAAACCGTAGCTTTTTTTTGTTGCATTTTACATAAATAGGGCTATAATAATGATGTCTTTATAATCACCCGGCTGGCTGGCGTGCTCCATAGCCAGTCCTTTAAGTGCAGGGAGGCCTGCGTTAGTCTAGTTTAAATAACAGAAAGGGGATGTTGTTTTATGAATATCAGGACAATAACGGAGATTGTAACAAATGGGGAGGTATGTGCAAAATAATTATTGCATGACCTCCCAAAGGTTACAATTAAAACTTTGAGGAGGATCCAAATTGCAGATCGATATGAAAAGTTTAGGGCTTACTGCAAGGTTTATACAGGAGGCCACTATATATAATGGTCTTTATATTGGACGAATTGCTTCCCAGTATAAAGACCTGTACAAGGTGATTACAGAAACCGGTGAGCTAGCCGCGGAAGTTTCCGGTAAGTTTTGCTACCATGTAAGAGCGCTGTCTGAATATCCCGCTGTTGGTGATTTTGTTATGGTAGACCGAACAGATAACTCCAATGGCAACGGGATTATCCACCAGGTGCTAACCAGAAAAAGCGCTTTTGCCCGCAAATTGGCCGGCACCACAAATGATACACAGATTGTTGCTTCGAACATTGATACCGTTTTTATCTGTATGTCACTGAACAATGACTTTAATCTGCGTAGACTGGAGCGTTACCTGGCTATAGCCTGGGATAGCGGGGCAATCCCGGTTGTAGTGCTGACGAAATCAGATTTATGTGCAGATATAGAGGCAAGGCTTAAGGATGTAGCAGCGATGGCCATTGGTGTGGATGTGCTGGTCACCACAAGTACATCCGATGATGGTTACTTAGCGGTGCAAAGCTACATTGCAAGTGGGCGGACGGTAGCGTTTATAGGCTCGTCCGGGGTTGGCAAATCGACTTTAATCAACCGGCTTCTTGGTAAGAATGTATTTGATACCAATGAGGTCAGAAATGACGATAAGGGCAGGCATACCACAACAAGACGTGAGCTGGTTATGGTGCCCCAGGGCGGGGCTGTTATTGACACTCCGGGGATGCGAGAGCTGGGCATTATCAGTGCAGACCTGGCAAAATCCTTTGCCGACATTGATGAACTGGCGGCTAAATGCAAATTTCGCGATTGTACTCATGGGAGTGAGCCAAATTGCGCAGTACAACAGGCCATAAACGATGGTATTTTATCAGCGGCAAGGTTTGAAAGCTATGGCAAACTTAAAAAGGAAGCTAAGTACGATGGCCTAAATTCAAAGCTTATTGAAAAAGAAAAAATTAATGCAATGTTTAGTGGCCTGGGCGGTATGAAAAATGCCAGGAAATTCATCAAAGAAAAGAACAGGAACAAAAGCAGGTAAAAATTCCAGTGCTGCTTTAACCTCTGTTAATATTAGATTTTTTTGTACCGGCTCAATCTTAGTCGGTATTTTTTCTAGACGAGGTGATTTGGATTATTCAAATTTTCGGTGCAAAAAAATGCTTTGATACCCAAAAAGCCGAGCGATATTTTAAAGAGCGAAAAATAAAATATCAATATACAGATCTGGCCAAATATGGTTTAAGTAAAGGTGAATTTAGCAGTGTTAAGGCTTCAATAAGCCTTAAAGAATTAATAAACCCTAAAGCGAAAGGGTATAAGGAACTTAACATGCATCGGCTTGGAACTGGTAGCGTTGCGGAAGAAATTCTTTTTAATAATCCGAAACTATACCAATCGCCTATTGTCCGAAATGGGAAACTGGCTACCGTGGGTTATAAACCAGATGTGTGGAAAGATTGGAATTAGCACAACCCCTGCACGGAAACCCGTCAGGGGTTGTGTTTTTTCTCCAAATTAAACAAGCTTTTGTGTTACTGTGATAATGGCAATAAATATGATATTATAAGTGTTGTTGCACTTGTAAGACACTAAGAAAAGCTTGGGAAGTGATATGTTGGCCAGTGAAAACGTGCACCGGATAGAGATGGGCGGCAGGCAAATAATACTTGTTGGGACAGCCCATGTATCCAGGAAAAGTGCTGATGAGGTTAAAGAGTTAATTGAGGAAGAAAAGCCCGATACGGTTTGTGTAGAACTCTGCCAGTCCCGATACCAGGCTGTTACTGATGCCGACAGGTGGAAGAACACGGACGTGGTTAAGATTATTAAAGAAGGCAAATCATTGCTGCTATTGGTTAACTTAATGGTATCTTCTTACCAGAAAAGATTGGCCAAGCAGTTCGGTATTCAACCGGGCCAGGAGATGATCCAGGGCATTGCGTCAGCCAATGATGTCGGGGCCACCCTTTGCTTGGCCGACCGGGATATTCAGACCACTATGCTGCGGCTCTGGAAAGGTATGAGCCTTTGGGGAAAATTGACCCTGCTATTTCAGATTCTAATGAGTATGGTGGCCAGGGAAGACATTACCGAGGAAGAGCTGGAAAAAATGAAGAGCGGGGATATGCTGACCGCTGCCTTAAATGAATTATCCGAGCATTCTCCCCAGTTTAAGGCAATTTTGATCGATGAAAGAGATAAGTACCTGGCCCAGAAAATTAAAACAGCCCCGGGAAATAAGGTGCTGGCAGTATTGGGAGCCGGCCATGTACCCGGAATAAAAGAAGAGCTGGCCAATGAGCACGACCTGGAACAGCTTTCCGTTGTAGCGCCACCTTCCAAAGTATTTAAAGTCATAGCCTGGACTATTCCGGTACTGATATTGGGCTTAATTGTTTCTACTTTTTCTGTGGACAGGGAGGCAGGCATCGACCAACTGGTAAGCTGGATTATCTGGAACGGTTCTTTATCCGCTCTGGGCACATTAATTGCTTTTGGTCATCCGCTGGCCATATTGACTGCCTTTGTAGTCTCCCCGATTAGCTCTTTAAGCCCGCTTCTGGCAGCCGGTTGGTTCGCGGGTCTGACCGAGGCACTGGTAAGAAAACCTAACGTGCAGGATTTTGAAAACATCTCCGAAGATATATTATCGATTAGGGGTTTTTGGCGTAATAAAGTAATTCATATCCTGTTGGTGGTTGTTTTTGCTAATATAGGCAGCAGTATCGGTGCTGTGGTAGGTGGAGCCGAGGTAATCAGAAAGTTTATTAATGTTATTTTTGGTTAAATCAGTTCGAGGTCAGGTTGAAGATGCTAAAAAGTTTAGGTTAGTGTTGTCATTTTGAATGCAACGAAGTGAATGATTGGAAGGGAAGTGTTACTCAAGTGCTGCAAGCTGTTTTGTTTGATTTGGATGGAACTTTATTGCAGGTTAATACCGATGAATTTATGAGCGCATATATTAAAGCAATTGCCACGGCAGCAGCACCCGTGGTGGAACCGGGCCGTTTCGTCCAGTCGTTGCTGGCCAGTACCAGCGTAATGATGCAGAACCGTGCGCAAGGTCAAACCAACGCTGAAGCCTTCTGGGCTGATTTTAATTTGCGACTCGGTAAAACTATAGCGGAATTAAAACCCTTGCTAGATAACTTTTATACCCACCAATTTAATAATCTTTCCCGTGTCACCAGGCCGGGCGATAAGGCCCGTCAGGCCGTACAAAAAACACTGGATTTGGGTTTGCGGATTGTGTTGGCTACAAATCCCCTGTTTCCCGAATCTGCCATTCGTGACCGGATGAATTGGGCCGGTATTGGCGACCTGCCGTGGGAACTGGTTACCAGTTACGAATATATGCATTCCAGCAAGCCGCACCCTGAATATTATCTGGAAATTGCTGCGCAGATAGCATTAAAACCCGAACACTGTCTTATGGTGGGCAATGATATGCAAAAGGATATCGAACCTGCCTCGGCTGTAGGGATGCGCACCTTTTTGGTTACTGATTACTTGATTAATCATGCAACCGGTGCAACTCGGTCTGACGGGTTTGGTAATTTGTCCGATTTAATCCTTTGGCTGGATACAATGCCACGCTAGCTAGCTATTCAATAAACTCGATAGCGTTAAAACTACAGTGTTCCTTGCATGAACCGCACTCAATACAGACATCCTGATTGATGCGATAAAACGGGTATGTTTTTTCTATGGCCTCCACGGGACAAACTGTGAGGCAGGTATCGCAAAAACGGCAGTCCTTAGTTATATTAAACATAATCTGCTCCATATGCATTTCAAAGATTTATATATCTAAATAATAGATTAAAAAAGCGAACCCAGTCAATTAAAAATAATGAGCAACCAACAGGCGGCAGGCCGGTTAAACCGGTACCCACCGCCTGTTGGTTTATGTTATCCGGTACCGCGAAACCTTTTGGCCCGCCGACAACCGGTTTTTGTAAACTATTTGCCGTCGATGCGGGGGTCGAAGCCCGGTCCTTTAGGCACTTCGCACTCGGGGATATAGCAGGAAACGTTTAAAAATGTGCACTTCTGCCCGCAGGAGGGGCAATTTTCCGGTAATTTATCCGCTTGGGCTTCAAAGGTGTAGCCGCATTGGTCACATTTCCACTTTTGCATTTATACCATCCTCCCTCTATTTTGTTCCATCTTTAGCTAGTGTCTCCTGAAAAAGTCTTGGTAAGGGGTTTGGTATTAATCTCCGGGTTACTACTCGCCGTTATGCTTGAGCGAGCTCGTTCGTCCTCGGGCGCCGGAGAACTCGCGCCCTGCGGGCGCTCAGACATGCACCGGCGCTTTTCCTCGGACTCTCACGCTCTTTGATTTAAGCTCCTACGTAACCCTCCAATTAACACCAAACCCCAGTTATGCTTAGTTTTTCAGTGAAAACTAGCTATCCAGTTTTTCAATTCCTTTTTCTGTAACCTGGTATAGTTCGCCGTCTGCATAAGCTAGTTCGGCGACCAGCAGTTCCCGGATTACGCTGCGCACCCGGTACAGGGGTACTCCCGAACCAGTTGACACCTGATTCAGGGGAGCGGGCTGACGCATGGCTTCCAATATAGATCGGCCGGGGCGGGTTAATGTTCCATCAGGATTGATGCAGGCCATAGCAACCTCCTATAACTCTTTCCGGCAGAAGTACCAGTCATTGCACTCCAAACCTTCTTTTACCCGGTCTTCGGCCATATCCTGGGTGTTGGGCGGCGGTACAATTATCTTATCGCCGGGCTTCCAGTTAGCCGGGGTAGCGACGCTGTGTTTGTCGGATGTCTGCAGTGCGTCAATTAAACGGATTATTTCCTGCATATTGCGGCCGGTGGTCAGAGGGTAGTAGACCATAGCCCGGATAATGCCGTTGGGGTCGATAACAAAAACACAACGGGAAGTTTCGGTTTTGCTCTCTCCGGGCATCACCATGCCGTAGGCTGTAGCTACTTCCTTGTTCAGGTCTGCAATTACCGGGAAATTGACCTTGACTCCCATTTTTTCCTCGATGTTGCGAACCCAGGCAATATGCGAGTATACGCTGTCAATGGACAGGCCCAGCAGTTCAACGTTACGTTGGCGTAAATCCTCATGGATTTCGGCAAAGGCGATAAACTCGGTGGTGCAAACCGGAGTAAAATCTGCCGGGTGAGAGAACAATATCAACCAACTGCCTTTAAAGTCTTCCAGCCGCAGGGTTCCGAGGGTGGTCACAGCTTCAAAGGATGGTGCGGGTGAACCCAGTCTGGGTAAGGCTGGTGTCGGAGCGGTTGTATTTTCGCAGCACATCATAAAAACCTCCTTAATATCAATTGCTATATTTAAAGCATATAGAACAAAACTTACACCCATTTTAAGGATTCCTTACGGTTTTATTAACATGCAGTCTTGGTAGTATTAACTGTTTAGGCCGGGGAAAACTGCTGCCGATCCCACCATTCTTCCTTGGCAAAGTCGTATGCTTCTTCCAGCTTGCGGTTTTTTGCTTATGGCGCTTTCTTTTCCCGCTCGTAGGGGAGGGGTATATAAGTTACCGACGGCTGGCGACGCATCGGCTGGGGGAAGAAATCCATAATTTCGTAAATTTCCCTGGGCATTTCGCCACAGGCGTGCAGTTCCATTTTCGTTAATTCTTCACACCCGATGGGGTAATCGTGGGTCCAACGGCCCTCGGTAAGCTGGTTCGTGATGGCCCGGGCCTTATCTTCATCCATCCGGTCTTTAAGCAGGTTTAGCACTTTAGCACTCACCTGGGCCATAGCCTTTCTGGCCACGTCCGCCAAAATCAGGGTTTCGTCGTCAATTTCGTCAATATTCTTATCTTGCACTACTTTTAGCAGCGATACAGCCGGGTATCTTCCTATTTGCGGATCTACCGGCCCCAGCACGGCATTGGGATCCATAAATATCTCGTCAGCCGCCAGCGCAATCATGGTGCCACCCGACATGGCGTAGTGGGGAACAAAAACCGTTACCTTGGCCGGGTGCTTGCGGACGGCGTGGGCTATTTGATCCGAAGCCAGCACCAATCCGCCCGGAGTGTGCAAAATTAAATCTATGGGCATGTACGGCGGGGTAAGGCGGATGGCCCGCAGTATTTGCTCGGAATCCTCAATATTAATGTACCGGCTTAGCGGGATACCGAACAGCGATATCATTTCCTGGCGATGAATTAAAGCGATTACCCGGGAACCTCTTTTTCGTTCCAGATTCCGCAAAGCCCGAAATCGCTGCGATTGGAGCTGGGTTTGTTTAATCATGGGCATAACAGCCATGAAGATAAAAAACGCCCAAAAGATTAAAGAAAAGTTAAAGCCCGATCCATCCAAAATAATTTCCTCCTTAGTACAACTTCATCCTTGGTCAATTTAGATTTTTATATTCAGTATTATATCTCCACAGTTTATCCCCTACGACAACGATTGGGGACATTGGATGGTAGACCTAAAGTCTATTTTCCGAGTAAAATATGCAATAGTTAAAAAAATAACCCGGCGGCTGTATGTGGCCAGGTACCGGGCAATCGAGTAAGGGGGTAGGATAGCATACAATATTGTTAAACTTGATGTTATTTCACAATAGTAACCGGTACTTTAACTTTGCCCAGCACTTTGTAAGCCACACTGCCAAGGATCAGGCTTTTCAAAGCACCCATACCCCGGTTGCCCATGATAATTTTGTCCACCTTCTGATCATTAGCATAGTCGACAATCATGTCCCCCGGGTCGCCGGTCAGAATAACCTTTTCCACTTCCAGGTCCGCATCCTCAAACAGCCTGGCTGCGTTGTCCATATCCTCTCTGAAGGCATCTTGGCAAACCTGCTGGAATTTCACCGGGTCAAAGGATTCGTTTAAAAGCATATCTATTTTGGGGCAAGCCACGGCTAGCAGGGTAACCTTGGCACTGGAATGATTTTTTGCTATATTCAGGGCGTATTCAACTGCCCTGGTGGCGTTTTCCGATCCGTCAATAGGTACAAGTATTTTCATTAATATAATCTCCCTTCGTTTTTTAAATTAACTAAAATATCAATTGCAAAAGTATTAAATTCTTGACCGCTTTACTTAATGATGGTCACCGGTACCTTGACTTTTCCCAGCACCTTATAGGCGACACTCCCCAGGATTAGCCCCTTGATGCTGCCCTGGCCACGGCTGCCCATTATTACCCGGTCGAAGCCTTGGTCGCTTACATAGTCAACGATAATAGTGGCTGGGTCACCGCCCAGGATTATATCTTCAACCTCCAGTTCCGCGTCGGTAAACATTTTTTTAGCGTCATCAAGAACCGGGCGCCAGGTGTCAATGCACTGCTGATATACACCTTCAATATTCAGCAGGTTAAAATCGTACGCTTTAGATAGTTCTGCACAGGCCACTGTCAACAGGGTGACCTTTGTTTCGGGATGCTTTTGGGCCATATTTCGTGCATATTCGACAGCGCGCATCGAGTATTCCGAACCGTCTACAGGTACCAGGACTTTCATTTTAAAACCCCTTTCGATGTAACTTTTTATTAATTTTATTCTGTTAACATTGCTATTTAATAAACAAAAAATTACAAAACAATTAAATTTAAAAGGAAAATTTTTTAAAAAGATCTGTTGACATCTAAAAACCTTTTTTTTATAATAAGGTCAAGGAAGGTCAAAGTTAAAGTCAGTTAACCTGCCGGGCAATTTTGGGGAAATAATATTCAGATTTTAAAAAAATCCAGGAGGTGCTGTTAAAAATGTCTTTGGTAAGATGGGATCCTTTCCGTGAATTGATGGGCATCCAAAATTCCATTAGCAGGCTTTTGGACGAAAACCCGCCTTTGCGATATCCCGAAAAAGGAGCCTTGACTCAAGGGTGGATGTTCCCGGTTGATATTAAGGAAACACCCGAGGCCATTGTCATTAAAGCAGAAATCCCGGGTATGCGCCGCGAGGACATCAAACTGGGTTATAAAGACAATGTACTGACCATCAGGGGCGAGCGTCATAAAGAGGAAAAGGAAGAAAGCGCCAACTATATCAGGGTTGAGCGAAGATACGGTTCATTCAGTCGTTCCTTTGCCATAGACGCTCCGGTGAAATACGATGCCATTAAAGCTCAATACAAAAACGGTGTGCTTGATATCACCCTGCCCAAGGAAGAAGAGAGCAAGTTTAGGGAAATAGACATTAACGTTGAGCAATAACCCCCTTTCTTCCCGGCAGGCTTTTTTTTAACAAATTTAAGATTTTGTTTATATTTAGGTAAAGTTTCTTTTAAACCTTTAATTTATAATTTTAAGCAAATAATAATCAAAAGGTGAATTAAGGAGGAATAACCATGTCTAAAACGGTAGGTATCGACCTGGGCACCACCAATTCGGTGGTGGCCGTTATGGAGGGCGGTAAGCCCACGGTTATAGTGAACGCGGAAGGCGCACGCACCACCCCCTCGGTGGTGGCTATTAAGGATGACGGCGAACGGCTGGTGGGCCAGGTGGCCCGGCGCCAGTCGGTACTAAACCCTCAAAATACCGTTTATTCGTCCAAGCGTTTTATCGGCCGCCGTTATTCCGAGGTAACTGGTGAGCGCGAACTGGTACCTTATAATGTAACATCCGGTCCCAATGACGCTGTCCGTTTTAATGTGCGCGGAAAGGATTACGCCCCCGAGGAGATTTCGGCCATGGTACTGCGCAAGTTGGTGGACGACGCCTCCAAGTATCTGGGTGAAAAAGTGACCGACGCGGTGATTACCGTTCCGGCTTACTTCAACGACGCCCAGCGGCAGGCCACCAAAAACGCCGGCAAAGTAGCCGGTTTGAACGTGCTGCGTATCATCAACGAACCCACCGCGGCAGCGTTGGCCTATGGGTTGGATAAAAAAACCAACCAAACTATTCTGGTTTTCGACCTGGGCGGTGGCACCTTCGACGTGTCTGTGCTGGAAGTTGGTGACGGTGTGTTTGAGGTGAAGTCCACCAACGGTGATACTCATCTGGGCGGCGATGATTTTGACAAGGCCATTGTGGATTGGATGGCCGGAGAATTTAAAAAAGACTACGGTATTGACCTGCGCACCGACAAACAGGCGTTGCAGCGTCTAACCGAGGGGGCGGAAAAGGGTAAAATGGAGCTTTCCACGACCATGGAAACCCAGATTAGCCTGCCCTTTATCACTGCAGACGCCGGCGGACCAAAGCACCTGGAAATGAAACTAACCCGGGCCAAGTTTGACGACCTGACCCACCACCTGGTGGAGCGGTGCCGTGGCCCGGTGCAGGCGGCGCTGGCCGATGCCAAACTAACGGAAAAGGATATTGATGAAGTAATCCTGGTGGGCGGTTCCACCCGGATACCAGCAGTACAAAAACTAGTTAAATCCCTTACCGGCGGTAAAGACCCGCATCAGGGCGTTAACCCCGACGAGGTGGTGGCGGTAGGCGCGGCCATCCAGGGCGGTGTGCTGTCCGGGGAAGTGAAAGATGTGCTGCTGCTTGACGTTACCCCACTGTCTCTGGGCGTGGAAACTATGGGCAGCGTGATGGCCAAGGTTATTGAGCGCAACACCACCATTCCGGTTCGCCGTAGTCAGGTATTTACAACAGCGGATGACAGTCAGCCCGCCGTGGACATTCACGTACTGCAAGGCGAGCGGGAAATGGCGCGAGACAATAGATCGCTGGGACAGTTCAAGCTGGAAGGCATTCCGGCGGCGCCCAGGGGAGTGCCGCAAATTGAGGTTACCTTTGATATTGACGCCAACGGGATCCTGAAAGTGAGCGCCAAGGACAAGGGCACCGGTAAAGAGCAAACCATCACCATCACCGGTTCCACCAGCCTGGATCAGGGAGAAATTGACCGCATGGTGAAGGAAGCCGAGGTCAATGCTACCGAAGACAAAAAACGCCGCGAGGAAGTGGAGGTCCGCAACGAGGCTGACACCCTGGCTTACCAGGTGGAGCGGCAGATTAAGGATTTAGGCGACAAGGTTCCCGAACACGATAAAACACGCCTTGAGCAGCTGCTAAACGACCTGCGTACAGCATTAAAGGAAAATGCGTCGACAGACAAGATTCGTAGCCTGAAAGGTGATTTGGAGCAGGCAGCCTACTCACTGTCCCAAGCGGCATACGGCCAGGAGGCCGGTGGCGGTTGTGCAGGGGGCACCTGTGGCGGCGGAACGCATAACCCTGGAACAGGTGGTGCCGGCAGGACAAAACCTGACGACGACGTCGTAGACGCCGAATACGAAGAACGCTAAAGGATGAGTCAGTAGTCAGTAGTCAGTAGTCAGGAGTCAGACAGACGTAGGGCACCCTTTGCGGGTGCCCGGTTCACACATACTTCCGCATTATAAATTCGGGCACCTGCAAGGGTGCACATATGATAACGATTAATAGAAGTCAGAATTCGAAAATTCAAAATGAAAACATAGTTGCACCCTAAACATAACACCCCGGAAAGGGGCTAAATATATTGTCACAAGACAAACAAAAACCCTCGGTGCAGAGTGATACCAATACTCTGCACCAGGCGCTGGAAGAAGAAAAAAACCGTCACTTGCGCACCCTGGCCGACTTCGACAACTACCGTAAACGGGTGGAACGCGAAGCCCGGGGCTATGCCGACCGGGGCAAAAAGGAACTGACAGCGGGAATGCTACCGGTATTAGACAATCTGGAACGGGCCCTGGCCCAGTTGCCGGATGAAAGAACGCGCCAAGGGCTGGCCATGGTCTATCGCCAGTTAGTGGACGCTCTGGAAAAACACGGTTTGGAACAACTAGAATCCCTGGGGCTTCCTTTTAACCCCGAAGAACATGAAGGAATCGGTTACGTATCCGGCACCGGGTATCCCCTTGGTCATGTCGCCGAAGAAATGCGCCGGGGTTACCGTTTTGGAAAGGAACTGCTGCGCCCGGCCACTGTCCGGGTAGCTGCCAGGTAGGTGAACAATATGGGGATAGCATTTCAGGACTATTACAAAACGCTAGGCGTTGAACGCAGCGCCACGGAAAAGGAAATTAAAACCGCTTACCGAAAATTAGCCCGCAAATGGCACCCAGACCTGCACTCCGGCGATGAAAAGCAAAAGGCCGAAGAGCAATTTAAACAAATTAACGAGGCTTACGAGGTTTTAAGCGACCAAGAGAAGCGATCCAAGTACGACCGCATGGGTGCCAACTGGAGAGACGGCCAGGACTTCAAGCCGCCACCGGATATGGGAGATTTCAAGTTCTATACCAACATGGGCGGAGGCGGTATGGGGGGCGCCGGGGGGTTTAGCGACTTTTTCGAAATGTTCTTCGGCGGTGGAAGTTCCGGCTCCCCCTTCGGAGGGGCCAGCAGGAACACCCGTGCAGGACGTTCGGCTCATGGCCAGGACGTAGAGGCCGAACTGGAACTAACCCTGGAGGAAGCCTACCGGGGCGGAGAAAAACACCTGCAACTCTCCACCAGAGAAGCCTGTCCGTCTTGCGGGGGCTCCGGCATTGAAGGGGATTCCTTCTGCAACCGCTGCGGCGGAACCGGTACTAGCGCCGGCGTGAGAACACTGACGGTAAAAATTCCGGCCGGTGTGCACGAGGGTAGTCGCATCCGGCTAAAGGGCCAGGGCGGTGAAGGTTATGGCGGCGGAGCAAAAGGCGACCTGTACCTAAAAGTGCGCCTGTTGTCCCACCCTAGGTTTAAGGTGCAGGGCGATGACCTGGAAACCGAAGTGTTGCTGCGACCTGAACAGGCGGTACTTGGCGACCAGGTGTCGGTACCTACCTTGGACGGGCCGGTTAAAATGAAAGTGCCCGCTGGAATTAAGACCGGCCGGCGCCTGCGCCTCCGGGGTAAAGGGATGCCGCGCAAGGACGGTCGCGGAGACGAGTTTGTTCGTATAGTCATTGACATTCCAGATACCCTTACTCCCGAAGAGGAAAGTCTGTACCGGCAGCTGGCCGCGCTGAAGAAAGGGGTGTAATTATATGGCCAAGTTTTACCTGCGGTTCTACTGTCATACCCCGTCAGCCGAAGAGGACAACTGGGTGGACGTAACCGCTTTGGGCGTGCACCCCGACCTGGCCCAGCGGCTGGGTGATCTGGGCATCATCGATTACCAACGTGGCTTCGTTCCCGCCCGGCAGGCAACGCGCCTGCGCCGGGTGATGCGTTTGCGCCGGAATTTGGGCGTCAACCTGCCGGGGGCAGCCATTATCGTAGATTTATTAGAGCGCATTGAAGAACTGCAAGACGAAGTGGAAAGATTAAAAGGATAACCACCATGCCGCAATGTCCCAAACTAAGGAGGTGAATACCCGGCTAAGGCCCGGGTTTAACATATGGATATTAATCACTACACGCAAAAATCAAGGGAAGCACTTGCAGCAGCCCAGCAGTTGGCGGCGGAAAGACATCACCAGGAAGTGACGGGCAAGCACATGCTGGCGGCACTGCTGGCCCAAGAAGGGGGCATGGTGCCCCGCATCCTGGAACACGCCGGGGTGAGCCCGGTTAACTTGACTGCAGCGGTAGAGGAACTATTGCGCCGAATACCGGCGGTCACCGGTTACGAAAGTTCGTTGCGCATGGGTACAGGGTTGGCCCGGGTACTGGGCCGGGCTGAAAAAGAAACCAAAGGCATGAAGGACGACTATGTCAGCGTGGAACACGTGCTGCTGGCTTTGTTGGAAGACGGCGAGCCCGAGACGGTTGAAGCGCTGCGCCGGGCCGGCTTGACCAGGGACACCCTGCTTAATTCGCTGCGGACGGTGCGAGGCAGCCAGAGGGTTACCGGCGAAAACCCCGAAGACACATACGAGGCTCTGGAACGCTATGGCCGCGACCTAACCAGGCAGGCCGCCGACGGTAAACTCGACCCGGTAATTGGCCGGGATAACGAAATTCGCCGGGTGATGGAAATCCTGTCCCGGCGCACCAAGAACAACCCGGTGCTCATCGGTGAGCCCGGCGTGGGCAAAACCGCCATCGTGGAAGGTCTGGCCCGGCGCATTGTAGCCGGAGACGTACCCGAAGGGTTAAAAGACAAAAGCCTTATCGAGCTGGATATGGGCGCCCTGGTGGCCGGGGCCAAGTACCGGGGCGAGTTTGAAGAGCGTCTGAAGGCCGTACTTAAGGAAGTACAGCAGTCCAACGGCAAAATTATATTGTTTATCGATGAACTGCATACCGTGGTGGGCGCCGGGGCGGCAGAAGGCTCCGTTGATGCCGGCAATCTCTTAAAACCCATGCTGGCCCGGGGTGAACTGCGCACTATCGGCGCCACCACCCTGGATGAATACCGTAAGCACGTGGAAAAGGACGCCGCGTTTGAACGGCGCTTTCAACCGGTAGTGGTAAATCAGCCTTCGGTGGAGGATACTATCTCCATCCTTAGGGGCTTAAAGGAGCGTTACGAAGTACACCACGGGGTGCGTATTCAGGACAGCGCCCTGGTGGCAGCGGCGATGCTTTCCGACCGCTATATATCCGACCGGTTCCTGCCCGACAAGGCCATCGACCTGATGGACGAATCAGCGGCCCGACTGCGCACCGAAATTGATAGTATGCCGGCGGAACTGGATGAAATCACCCGCCGGATTATGCAGCTGGAAATAGAAGAAGCAGCTTTAAGTAAGGAAAAAGACCAGGCTTCCCAGGATCGGCTGGATAAAATTAAAAAACAAGTGGCCGAACTGCACAGCGAATCTGACGTCATGACCACCCAGTGGCAGGTGGAAAAACAAGCTATTTCCCGGGTGCGCCAGTTAAAAAAAGAAATTGAGGAAACCCGCCAGGAAATTGAGCGGGCCGAGCGGGAATACGACCTGAACCGGCTGGCCGAGCTGAGATACGGCAAACTAAACGACCTGGAACGCCGCCTGAAGGCCGAGGAAGAAACCCTGGCCGGCAAGCAGCAGCATGGTATGCTGCTGAAAGAGGAAGTGGACGAGGAAGACATTGCCCGGGTGGTCAGCCGCTGGACCGGCATTCCGTTGAACAAGTTGATGGAAGGGGAAAAGGAAAAACTAATCCACATGGACGAGGAACTGCACAAGCGAGTGGTGGGTCAGGACGAGGCGGTACAGGCGGTGGCCGATGCCGTGCTGCGTGCCCGGGCCGGCATCAAAGATCCCAACCGGCCCATCGGCAGCTTTATATTCTTGGGCCCCACCGGTGTAGGCAAGACCGAACTAGCCCGGGCTTTGGCCCAGGCGCTGTTTGATGACGAACGCAATATGACCAGGCTGGATATGTCTGAATACATGGAAAAACATGCCGTTTCCCGGCTGGTGGGCGCGCCTCCCGGTTACGTGGGTTATGACGAGGGCGGCCAATTAACAGAAGCGGTGCGGCGCAAACCTTACTCGGTAATCTTGCTGGACGAAATTGAAAAGGCGCACCCCGACGTGTTCAACATCCTGCTGCAGTTATTGGATGACGGCAGGCTCACCGATAGCCACGGTCGCACCGTCAACTTTAGGAACACCGTGGTGATTATGACCTCCAACCTGGGCAGCCATGAAATCCTCACCCGGCAGGAGCAGGGCGGCAGTTTTGATGAAATCAAGTCCGGTGTACTAGGCATTCTGCGCCAGCACTTTAGGCCCGAATTTTTAAACCGGGTGGACGAAATTGTGGTCTTCCACGCTCTGAACCAGGCTCAGGTACGGGATATTGCCGGCCTGCTGCTGCAGCGGTTGGCCCGGCGGGTCGAATCTGGTACCGACATTCGGTTGGAGTGGGACGAAGCGGCGCTAAACTACCTTGCTAACCGGGGCTATGAACCGGCTTACGGCGCCCGGCCACTAAAACGCTTAATTCAGCAGGAAGCAGAGACCGCCATCAGCCGGATGATCGTCAAGGGCGATATAAAAGCTCGGGAAACTATCACACTGCAGGGCGGAGCAAGTGGGCTAGTGGTTACTAAAAAATAATATACAAATTTTTATAATATAATAATATGCGTAAAAAGCGGGTTGTTTGAACAGCCCGCTTTTTACTATACAATAGCTCTTAGTATGTTAGATGAGTTATCATTGTTTTGACGCAAAATTTGAATGAAATTTGATTTAGGTAAATTTAGACATATTTCCCGAAGGAAATTTGCTGACAGTTGTCGAAAAATAATCTTGAATACTTAATGGATTTAATCGAGGATGGAGATGTCAGGTAATAATCATGATGCTTAAGCGGTAGCCGGCATAAATCGTTTAAACTAGGACGTGAACAGGTAATGAAAAAAGCAGTTGTGTTAAACAAAATAAACTTACTGGGTGTATTCTTACGCACTGCAGTGCCGCTTGTGCTCAGCGGTGTTGTGATCGGTATGCTACTGGGCATATATATGACCCGGGGTGATACGGTTGGTTTAAACCGATTTGTTGCTATGCTTAAAATCGCCCTGGTGATCGGTCTTCAGGGCCTGGCCTTATCCGTTTTGATTACTTTATGCGCCGGCATATATAACGTCATTATTAATCTTACCGGAGGTATCAGGATGACTACTGACGATACGGACAACAAGTAGCGCTATCCTAAGGCAATACTGTGAGGTACGATTAGACCCGGGCAAAAAATAAAAACCCCGGCGTGCCGGGGGAAATAATCTATTATATAAAGTTGATCAACCATGACTGTCCTATTTGCGACAGCCGCACTTGCCGTTGGCGTCTTCGCCCCATTCGTCGGTCATCTGCATTTTACTGACGAACTCGTCGCAGGGTCTACTGTTGGTTTCCACTAGTTTGCGTGTTTTTTCACACACTGCAGCCTCAATTTGTTTCCACTGCTTAAAGTGTAGACAATCCTTGCAAAGCATTGTTAACACCTACTCCCATTTTGCATGATTATCTCTTGCTAGGGATTAATCCTTATACATTATAAACAATAACAGCCATCAATTCCAGTAAAAGTTTTGTATACACTATAGAAAACCCTGGAAAGGGCTAAATATTTTCAATGCACTTAATTATAAAAAATATATTGTATTTTACCAATTCATATGTAAAAATTTAGAGGAGATTTTTTTTACTTAATTGATATACGTAGATGCACTGCTGCGAGAGGTGAAAACGAATTGGCATTAAGCTGCCGGGTTGAAAAACTTCAACCGGATATGGTTTTAAACGAGAATATATACGACAGCGAGAACGTGTTGCTATTGGCCCGGGGAACGATCCTTACCGTCGGAAACATTAACATCATCCGTAAGCTGGGTTTGGAAAAGATAAATGTTTTTAAGGAGGGTGAATTGCCTCGACCGTTGTCCAACCGCCTGGATCCGGCCGATATTAAGGAATTTCAAAACGTTTATTCGCGTTCAAAGGATGATTTTAAGGGGTTATTAAGGCATATTAGTGCCGGCAACTCTATTAGCCTTGATAAGGCATACAGCATCCCCGGCTCATTGCTTGCAAACGTTGACTCGCAAAATAATCTGTTTGCTTACCTCAATCGAGTTGACGGACTTGACGATATTACGCACGGGCATAGTGTCAACGTAGCCTTAATCTGCGCCGTAATTAGCAAGTGGTTGGGCCTGGATCGTAACGCGAGCAAAGAACTTATTGTAGCAGGGCTGTTGCATGATGTGGGTAAAAGTAAGGTTCCACCCGGTATATTAAATAAGCCCGGGAATCTGTCCGATGCCGAGTGGGTAGAAATAAAAAAGCATCCCCTTTACGGCTACCATATTCTTAAAGAAGCCCGGGTCTCGGAGAATCTTCTATTTGGGGCGTTATTGCACCACGAAAGGGAAGACGGCAGCGGTTACCCCCTAGGTTTAAAACGGGGGAAGATACCTGCGGCTGCCATGTCCATTGCCATTGCCGATATCTATGACGCCATGACTTCCAACCGTAGTTACCGGGCAAAAATGTGCCCGTTTGAAGTGATTAGGATGTTTCAAAGGAATTATTTCGGGCTCTTGGAAACCGGTATGCTGATGAAATTCATTAATCATATCGCAGAATGCTACCTGGGTGAATTGGTGCGCTTGAGCGATGGCAGGGAGGGAGAAGTTGTTTTTATCAACCCCCGCGATCCTGCCCGTCCCATTATTCAGTTGGCGGACAGTTGCGTTAACCTGGAGGAGGAAAACCACCTGGCAGTGGAAAGCATAATATCCGGATCAGCCGTCTAACTAGCGCTACTGAATAGACTGTGGGGATTTTGCCCGGGTAGGCACGGGGGTGTGCCCCTACATTGGGGACAAACTTTGAATATAAAAATTTCTATCCTCTTTTTTGCAACAATACTCCAATGATAATAAAGGCCCCACCGAGTAACTGGCGTTCGTCCAGAGTTTCCTGCAGTAGCCAGATACCGAGCAGCGCGGTGGAAAGCGGTTCAAAGGTACTGATGATGGCGGCCCGGGAGGCACCGATCCGCTTAACCCCCTGTAAGAGGGTAATCACTGAAAGGACAGTACACACTATCGCCAGGAACACAATCATCTCCCAGGCCCTTACGCTGATGGCAAGATCCAAGCTGCCCCCGCCCAGCCCCAAAACCAAAAAGAGGACGGCTGTAAATCCGGTGACATAACCCGAGTAAAGTACCACCGGAATGTTTAAGATAAGGCGCGTGCTGCCTACCAGGTATACCGCGTTAATCACAGCGGCGGCCAACGCAAACATTACACCCCGCATGTCCATACCCGTTTCCGGTTGTCCCAACACAATCACGCACCCGGCCATGGTTAAACCCAGTGCCAGCAATTTGCGCCAGGTGATCGACTCCTTTAAAAAAAAATAGGCCAGCAGGGTAACTACGGAAGGGTATACATACAATAGCAGGATGGCCATGGCAGCCGGTATATACTGGAACGCATAGAAAAGGCTAAGCACGGAAAGGGCGTGACCACCCATGGCCAGGGCTACCACCGCAGGCAACTGACGCTGTTCCAGTTTCCATGGCTGCCGGGAAAAAAACAACCAGGCCCAGATAGCCAGGGCCGCGATGGCGTAGCGCATGGAAAGGGTGGTTATTACGTTGGCTCCTTCACGGTATGCAATTTTGGCCGCTATAGCCTCGGTGCTGAGACTGACGGTAGCTACCAGCACCAGTATTAACCCAGCGGTTTCGGGGGTAAAAACAGATTGTTTTTGCTTGCTTTTTTTTGCTTGCTGCAATATAATCACCGTCAACAATTATATCACGGACAGGCAGTATTGCCTGTATTAAAGTTTAGTAACGGTTAGTTTGTTTGTGATGTGTCGTTATTAGCCACCAATGAAAAAATATGGTAAGATGGGTGATATGAATATGCCGCTTACCGGCGGTGCCGTTGTTACAAAAGCAAAAGGAGGCCTAGTAAGTGAAGAGTTATTCATCCGAACAAAATCAGATGGGCAGCATTAAGTACAATGAGGATGTTTTAAAAACCATGGTAGGCATGGCCCTGCAGGGGTTGGAAGGAATCGCTGGTATTGAAGGGAAAGGAACCGTCGGAATCCTGGGACGGAAAAATTTTTCCCATATAAACAAGATATCCGTGGAAGGCAATAAAGTAGTTATAGATTTGTCGCTGGTGGTCTCCTATGGCCTGGATTTACGAGCAAAGGCCAGGGAAGCGCAACAAAAAATTTGTGACACCATCGAGACCATGACAGACTTGCGCATCGGCGCGGTTAATGTAACGGTGGCCAACCTGGAATTTCATGAATAAGTACGTAGTAAAGCGGGGTCGGGCGCTTAACTTGTTAACTTATTGACAAAAAACGTCATTAAGTTAACAAGTTAAAAGCCCGACCCCGCGCACTTTGGGCAAGCTGGTGCCGCTTCAGTTACGGCATTACTACTATATTAGTGGGTACAGTACGTTCCCGACCATCGGAAGGACGGTTTAGTATTTCATCCTTGTAAACAAATGAGCTGGAACCGCCGCCGTCCAGGTTGTAGGCTTCAATAACACCAAACTCAATCAATTTTATTTGTAGATCTTCCAGGGTTACCCCGCTGCTCCAGTCGGCCTGGCGACCGTCTACCACGATCAGGATCAGGTCGTCATTGCCGTATTCGCCAATTATCGTGCGCGGTTGTTTTTGGTGCCGCCATGTTTCAGGAATGGGCAGGGGTTTGCGATTTTTAATCAGCGCCGGCACGAAACTAACCCCGGCTACGGGTTTGTGTTTGAGCAATGCACTCTCATCGTAAAAAATACCTCCCAACAATTCTCCGCCCCCGTCCACACCGGCAAAGAATAAATCCTTGTGGGACGGTTGGAACTCTCCGACCACCTTCCCATCCACAATGGTGTTGCCCATAGGCAGGACGTAGGTTTTCCCTTCCTGAACCACATTGTAAAATCCGCCGCCGTTAATTCCCAAAAGCGCACCGGTTCGCTTTACTGCGCCGCTGGTGGTTTCGCTTGCACCAAGTTCATCTTTACCTAGCACCACCTTGAAGGCGGTGGGGTCGTGTAATTTGATTTTGGCTATATAACCCCGGTAACCTATCCCCTGTAAAGGGAATACTTTAACATCTACTCGCTTGGAACTATGCTTGTAGATGGGCTGGCCCAAACGGTCAAGAATAATCTTTTCGTAAGCTTCATTGGACAGTTTCTGTTGGGAACTGCTTTTTTGAGCCAATTCACTGAGGATGCGATCTTGCTCCTGGTACAATTTTTGTTGTTGGGCGGCGGTCTCCCGGATGAATCCGATACTGCTTTGGAGTTGACGGGTGTCTTCCTGCACCGTTTCCATAGCTGGATCCAATTTCTCCAGGGGCACGGCAAGTGAACCACCGTTGCCAAGAGCATAGTAGGCTCCGGCCAGCATCCCGATAAACGGAGCTAATAGTATAATTATAAAAACATTAATAATCCTCATTGCCGCTCTCCATCATGATGTTAAGACTTTTCTCCAGCTTTTTAAGCTGACCGTCCAACTGCGAAATGCGTTCATTCACTGCTTCACCGGCCGAGCCGGTACTGGAAAGGGTTTTATCTGTCTGGGCCAGTGCTTCCTCGATGGCACCCATTTCCTCGCGTAGGGATTGAATATCTTCTTCCAGCATCTTCACATTCAAGGCGTTGGTCTCCTGAATCTCCCGCACCGTACGCTGCACATAATCGGTGGCATACCAGTACCCTCCATAAGTCAAACCAGCCCATAAAATGAGCAGGATGAAAATACCAAGTACCCCCGGTTTGGGGCCTGTTTGTTTACGTTTTTCCTGTCTACTTACGGGTTCCGTTACTTCTTTCATACCCTTCACTCCCGACTGTCTTTTTTACACAATTCAGCCCTTTACCGGCCCAAGGTAATTAGGCCCTTTAAGCAATGCAACTAAGGACCTGATTGGCGTTTTTAGTCGAATTATGCAGTTATGTAAAAATAAGTTCACCACCGGGACAAAAATATCCTGCCAATATTGGAAAAAAGGTAGCAGATCCCTAGGTACTAAAAAATCACGAAATGCTATGGCAAACTTTTTCAGGGGGAACTACATAGTTTGTTATAAGGTTGATCGGGAGGAGGGAGTATTAGATGCCTGCGGTGGTGGCATTAAGCGACCTGCATTTGGGGGAGGACTCCTCGGCGGCCAACCCTTTATTGGAACATGTTGTGCCTTCTTTTTTAAAAAACCGCCCCGAGTTCTGCCACCCACCCCGGAATAACACGCCTTATAAATTGAATACCTTGCTTAGAAAAATAGCGTGCCGGTACGGGGGTATTGCGGAACTGGTGCTGGTAGGCGACATCATGGATTTTGCGCTGGCTCCGTACCGGGATTGTGTTATGCAGGCGCGGGGATTTTTCCGGCAATTGTTTGAAGGCCTCCTGCCCGGTGCGGTGGTATGGGTGCCCGGCAACCACGATCATCATCTATGGGTTCAGGTGTATGAAACTGAATATATTGAAGTACCCCTGCGCCAAGGAAGATTACCGGTAGACGCGCCCTGTATCACCGGCCCGGGTAGATCCACAGGCGCCTTGTATGGATACAGTAGGGGAGTTTCATTTTTACTGGGCTTGCTGCCGGTTCACGTGCGAAACAGGTTCTGGCTGGCTTATCCCAACTACGTGACAAAATGCGGCGGGGATAATCTGCTGTTTCACCACGGGCACTTTTTTGACCGCACCCAGTCCTGGATTGGTACCACGCTGCTACAAGCCAGCAACCTGGCTGAGCTGGAAATGTTTAATTCGGCTTATTTAGATTTTGTTTGGTATGGCAGCGGCCAAGCGGGCCGGTTATCCGAACAGTTGGAGAATTTTTATGAGGAAATTCGCTGGCTGGGCGAGCGATTACAATTGCCCCTGGATTTTAAAACCAGGCGGCATCTGTTCAAACAAATGATTGGCCGTAACAGGAAAGCCGGCGACCGGAACTCCACCCTGAACCGCGGCCTGGCAGACCGGATATCTAATTACCTGGGTTATATTGAACGGGAACGTGAAACAGGCGTTGCTTATCCGGTAGATTTCAGCCTTGTTTTCGGGCATACTCACCGGCCCCTGGAAGCCCGGTTGGCCGGACGTCAGGTTTTTAATACCGGCGGCTGGACAGTGGATGAGATTTGGCCGGGTGAAGAAAACCTGTATTCGGCGGTTTTTATTGCTGTGCCGGGCGGCCGGTTCGAAGTGCAGAGAGTGCACATAGACCAGGAGATCTACAATTTTTGCCACCGTTTAAACCACGCCATCAGAAAGGAGATTAAAATAGATTTTGGTGCGCCGGGATAAGGGGAGCTTAAATTATGCGGTTAACTAAATTTATTTTCATAAAAAAAAGGTTTATAATAATGAACTGCCGAAATACAAATATATTATAAAGGAAGGCCAGGAGCCTTCTACACTGTCGGTATTGACAGTTAAGGCAACCGGTTCCCACACGTCACCGGTTGGCTGGCGTAAGAAGAGGAAAATAAAAAGCAATCGTCTGGACGGAAATATAAAAATTTAATCTGGAAGAGATCATGAAGATCCAGCTCCATCGAAAGGGAGTGTCTGTGATCTTTTTTTATTTCCGGTTATTTTACGATGAATGGAGGAAGCGAGTATGAAAAAGCTAATTTCTATGCTGGTGTTGTTGATTTTTGCAGTGGTTGCCCTGGCCGGTTGTGGCTCATCGGGTCAAGAACCTGCCCATGAAGAAAACAATGCGGCGGGAGCGGGTATGCTTCAGTTTACCGCCAACCCCGAGGACTTTATTCGCCAAGGATTTGTTACCAAGGATGGATGGAAGCTTACTTTTGAAAATATATATGTTAATTTGGCTAATGTCACCGCTTACCAGTCCGACCCACCTTATGACCCTGACACTGGCAGTGAGGTATCCGGGAAGGTTGTTGTGGGTCTGGAAGGCATGTCCATAATCGACTTGGCCGAGGGCGACGAGAACGCACCACCCATCTTGGTAGCCGAAGCTGTGGAAGCCCCGGCAGGTCACTACAATGCCATCTCCTGGGATATGGCAAAAATTGCTACCGGCCCTGCCGCTGGTTATTCTCTGGTAATTAACGGTAAAGCCGAAAAGGATGGCCGCACAATTGGTTTTATTATTAAGGATGAGAACGAGTACGGATACACTGGCGGTGAGTACATCGGTGACGAGCGCAAAGGTATTGTAACCGAAGGCGGTACTGCCGATATTGAAATGACTTTCCACTTTGATCACATCTTCGGTGATGCCGGTACACCCGCTGACGACGAGCTCAACGTTGGCGCCCCGGGTTTTGAACCCTTTGCCGCTCTGGCCGAACGAGATACCGTTGACGTGGACATGGCAATAATGAAAGAAAAAATGCCCGCAGAGGACTTCGCCAAACTGGAGGCTATGCTGCCTACCCTGGGTCATGTTGGTGAGGGACACTGTCACGCTGTTGTAAGGTAAAGGAGACAGGAGACATTATAAGCAAACTCTGGTCTGAATTCTGACTACTGACTACTGACTACTGACTACTGACTACTGACTACTGAACTTTCTTGGGAGGCTTGTCAGATGAAAAAGTATTTTGCTTTTCTAGTTGTAATCTGCTTGCTGGTGGCGTGGCCGGTTGCCGCGGCTTACGCCCACGGGGTGGATATCACTTACGGCAGTACCAGTGCCATACAATTAACCGCTAAGTACGACACCGGCGAACCGGTAAGCGAGGGCGATGTGGTTATCTATGCCCCGAATGAGCCTGCCACGCCTTGGAGTACCGGCAAAAGCGACGAAAACGGCAGCTTTACCTTTACCCCCGACCCGGCCCTGCAGGGCACCTGGGACGTGCAGGTGCGCAAGGCGGGCCACGGTGGTATGGTGCACATACCTGTTGAAGGCAGTGCGGTTCAGTCGGTCAGTACCGGGTTTACCACTGCCCAGGTAGTGATTATGAGCGCCAGTGTCATTTGGGGTTTGGTGGGAACAGCGTTGTACTTCTCTAGGAGGAAAAGCTAATGCATATACCGGACGGAATTCTGCCTACTGCTGTCTGTCTGGGCGGTTATGCTACCGCCGGGGCGGCTACCTGGTATTCCCTGCGTAAAATTAACCAGAGTGAGAATCCCCGGGAGGGGATACCCCGGGCATCACTGTTAACCGCTGCTTTCCTGGTGGCTTCCTGGGTGCACATTCCGGTACCCCCGGCCAGCGTGCACCTGCTGTTAAACGGGCTTTTGGGGGCAGTGCTGGGTTTTTACGCCTTCCCGGCCATCTTAATCGGCCTTTTCTTCCAGGCGGTGATGTTTCAGCACGGTGGTCTAACCACCCTGGGGATAAACGCCACCATTATCGGTGTGTCGGCCATACTGGCCCACCTTGTTTTCCAAATTCGTAAATTGTTCGGGCCGGATAACCGGACTGCCACAGGCATATTCGGTTTTTTGGCCGGTGCTTCCGGCATTGCGTTGGCTGCAGTGGCCGTTTTTGCGCTGCTGGTAACCACCATTCCCGCTAATATTGACGTGGAGGCGGAACGGACCGCCATTGGTATTTTAACCATCGCGCACATTCCTCTGATGCTGCTCGAGGGTGTGTTCACCGCCCTGGTGGTGCTATTCTTAATCCGAGTTAAACCAGAACTGCTGGAGGGCAAGTAAATGCAGTTACAGTTGGACCGCTACGCTTACCTGGAAACTCCGCTGCACCGCTGGGATCCCCGGTGCAAACTGGTGGGTATGATGGTACTGATATTCGCCTTTTCTTACGTTCGTGACCTAAGGTTGTTGCCGGTAATCCTGGTGGTTAGCGGGGCCATGTACGTTTATTCCGGATTACCACTGTCTTTTTTACTGTCCCGACTACGGTTGCCCGCCTTGTTTCTGCTGGCGGTGGCGGTGATATTGCCCTTTGCTTCCGGGCAAACCGTCCTTTTTCAAATCGGGCCTCTGGCGGTGAAAGAAGAGGGGTGCCTGGATCTACTGCGGATAGCTGTGAAATTCTTTTCCATCCTGACCTTGGGCATAATTCTATTCGGCACCATGCCATTTCTCACTGCTGTCAAGGCCATGCGCGGTTTGGGCCTGCCTTATATTCTGGCGGACATGACTTTGTTTGCCTATCGTTACTTGTTTGAAATCGGCGACGACCTGAAAGCAATGCAAACGGCCATGCGGCTGCGGGGTTTCCGCAATAAAAAACTTAGCGGCTTTAGTACCTTGGCTTCGCTGGCCGGCACCATCCTGGTGCGCAGTTTCGAACAATCGGATCGGGTGTTTAAAGCCATGATCCTCAGGGGGTACGGCCAACCCGCTTCTTTTAAAGATGAATTCCAGGCCCGGACCATCGACGTGGTAGCCCTTTTGCTGTTGCTATCTGCCGCCGCAGTCGTGGTAACCACGGAATTACTTTTGTATTAACAAACAATGAACATATTTTTTAAACGAGGGAGTTACATCTATGCCGCAACAAACACAGCAACAACCTAAGACTACCGTCTTGCCCGCGCTGGAGACAGTGGGCCTGGCATTTACCTACCCCGATCAACGACCGGTGTTGCGAGAGGTAAACCTTACCATCCGACCCGGGGAACGGGTGGGTATTATCGGCCCCAACGGGGCAGGGAAAACCACATTATTTATGCTTAGCTGCGGAGTGCTTAAACCCACCGCCGGTGAGGTTCGCCTGTTCGGCAAACCGGTGGTTACCGGCGATTTCCACCCCGAGGTGGGCATGGTGTTTCAAAACCAAAATGACCAATTATTCTGCCCTTCGGTGCAGGACGATGTCGCCTTTGGCCCGCGCAACCTGGGCTTATCCGGGGATGAGGTGGCCGAACGGGTTCGGGAAGCTTTTACTGTCACCGGTATCGGAGACCTGGCCGAACGGCCGCCCCACCACTTGTCCGGTGGCGAAAAGCGGTTGGTGGCCATTGCCGGTGTGCTAGCTATGCGCCCTAAACTGGTTATTTACGACGAGCCTACCTCAAACCTTGATATTCGCTACCGGCGGCGCCTAATTAATTTTCTACAGAATTCCAGGGAGACACTAATCATTGCTTCTCACGACCTGGAGTTTATTCTGGAAGTTTGTACCCGGGTGGTGCTGCTGCACGGGGGCACGATTAAGACTGGTGGTAATCCCTACGATATTCTTGGCGATATATATTTGATGGAAGAGCACGGGCTGGAACGACCCCACTCCCTGGTGCCTCACGCCGAGCCGCATCACGACAGGGCCGGCACTCGCTAGTTCCCCCCAAATTATAAAAGAATGAAGATAATACGTCCTTTCCCGGGCGTATTTTTTTTATTTTAGGGAAATATATGGTCGGAACAGTTATAAGTTTAAGACATGCCCATGGGAGGAAAACATGTATGATATTGAACTGTTAAACAGGATAACCCGTATTAGAACCCTGCATTACCGGAGAGATTTGGATGAGATCTATTTGCTGGCCAAATCCACCCCGTCTTTGACCCGCCACCTGCCTGAACTTCAGGAAGTGATCAACTGGTTTGACGGTATATTCAGCACCGATATTAAACACGAAGAACTTACCGGTTTCTGGTTTGACTTTGCCAACATGGTGCTGCAGAGATACGCGGTTTTATTTACAACGGAGCTATCCGCCGCTGACAACCTGGTGCGTAATTTTTTCCACCGTTTTTTTATGGCCCCCGGATTGTCTCAGATCAAGACTTCCTACAGGGAAAATGTAACCCCCTTGGTTTTTCTCGGCCGGGGTGGCCGAAAGGCGTATTATACTTTACCGCCAACCATACACAGGCCGCTGGCCATCATTCGCTTGCCCCGGGCTGCCCTGAACAATGTCTGGCGATGGACGGTGCTGGCACACGAAACAGGCCATGACGTTTTTTCCAGTGTTGGCGGTCTGGCCAGGGAGATGGATGTGCTGGTTGCGTCAACGGTTAATCAAGCGGCTGCGTCAGGTTACCTGTGCCTTCCACCTGTCAATGCTGTAATAGAGGGAAACGGGGCTCCGGTGGTGCTGGAAATGTCGCCGGGACAATTTGCGGTATCGCTTTGGAGCAGGTGGGTCAATGAATTATTTGCCGACCTGTTTTCAATTCTGATGTGCGGACCGGCCTGTGTGCTAACCATGCAAGAATTGCTCGGGTTCAATTCAGTCGGCAACTGGCACGGACTGCAAGGGCCGGATGCGCACCCCGTTCCTATATTTAGAAACATGATTAATTTACGAGTGCTGCACCGGATTGGTTTTATTAGTGATGCTGGTTTGCTGGAGCGGCGCATGGGCTGCTACGTCCAGTCGCCTTCAGAAATTATATGGTTACACGAGGAAAAGGTCGAGGTAGTCAGAGTAAATCTGGTCGAGATGTTAAAAATGGCTGATATTGTGGTGGACGCCATGTTGCACACCCCGCTTCAGAGCCTAAACAACCACTCGCTACGGCAAATAATCAATTTTGATGCCCAAGACCAGGTTATTGTTTCTCAAATGGCCATGGCAGTTATAGGTGAGGCACCGGTGGCGGTAAATGCCGAAGCCCGCCATCTGGCTGCAGCCGCCCAAATTGCTTTTGTTGAACAGCCGTACCAGGCCGACGATATACATAACAATGTTTTAAAACTTATGTCTGATTAAATAGAGCTTAATATAACTAAACATTAACAAGTGGTATTAGGGGGCATGCAGGTATGCGGCTGAGAACAAGCGAATAATGAACAAATAATGAAAACACAGCGGAGTATTACGAATTGAGGTGGCGCGGTTAAATGGATTTTAGTAAGTTGTTTGATTTAAATGGCCGGGTGGCGTTAATCACCGGCGGCGCGGGGGGCATTGGCCAGTGTGTAGCTCTTGGCCTGGCTCAGCAGGGGTGCCGTGTGGTGGTGGCGGACAAAAATATAAGCGGACTGGCAGATTTGCAACAAGCAGTTGAAGCGGCGGGTTCAGCATTTATGAGCCTGGAAGTGGATGTAACCGATGCTGCCACGGTGGACGGGATGACGGAATCGGTTGTTGCTGCGCTGGGCGGAATTGATATTTTGGTCAATTGCGCCGGGGTTAACAACCGACTTTCAGTTGTGGATTTGCCCGAGGCCGAGTGGGATAAGATTATCGATATTAATCTTAAGGGCACCTTTTTATGTTCTAAATCAGTGGTTAAGGTGATGCTCCAGCAGCAGGCAGGGAAAATTATTAATATCGGGTCGGTATCGTCGGTGCTGGGCCACCCCAACCACTCGGCCTATGCGGCCAGCAAGGGCGGAGTGTACTTGTTAACCAAAGTGCTGGCCATGGAAACCGCCAGGTCCGGCATTAATGTGAACTGCATCGGGCCTGCCTACATAGAAACGCCCCTGACCAGGGACTACCTGAGCAAGGGGGATAATTACAACAAAATAGCCGCCACCATACCCATGGGCAGGCTGGGCAGGCCGGAGGATATCGTGGGCGCGGTGGTTTACCTGGCCTCACCGGCCTCGGATTTTGTAACGGGCACGCTGCTGCTAGTAGACGGTGGCCGGTGCGCGGACTAGGAGGACTTAAGATGCGCAAAAAGGTAATCCTGACCATTGCCCCCACCGGCAATGTGCCCGCTAAAAAAGATAATCCCAGTGTGCCCCTCAGCCCCCGGGAAATAGTGGACGATATCATGGTCTGCTATGAACTGGGTGCCTCGGTGGCGCACATCCACGCCCGGGATTTACAGGGCCTGCCGACCACAAATCAAAAGGTTTTTCGGCAGATAAAAGATAAGTTGGCTGCCCGTTGCAATATTATCACCCAATTTTCCACTGGTGCCCGGGGCGGACAGGATCGGGAGCGGGGCGACTGCCTTGACGAAGGGCCGGAAATGGCCAGCCTTACCACCGGTTCATCCAACTTTGCCAAAGGTATCAACAGCAACTCGCCGGAACTGATTGAATACCTGGCCCGTAAAATGTACGAGAATGGCATTGTACCCGAGATTGAAGTCTTCGACGTGGCCATGATAGCCAATGCTCGTTATCTGTTACAAAAAGGCGTACTTAAAGAGCCTCTTAACTTCAACCTGGTGTTGAACGTGCCCGGCTCTATACCAGGCTCGCCCAAGAACCTGCTGCACCTGGCCGAATCGCTGCCCGCCGGATGCAACTTTTCGGTCACCGCCGTTGGCCGGGCACACGCCGACTTAATTGCCGTGGGTATTGCTATGGGGGCCAACATCAGGGTGGGGCTGGAAGACACTTTGGTTTACTCATACAGCGACGGTATCCCGGCCACTAATGCCATGCTGGTGGAGCGGGCAGTCCGGCTAATCCAAGAACTGGGCCGGGAAGTAGCCGCCCCCGAGGAAGCAAGAGAGGTGCTGGGGATTAATTAAGGGTTTTAGCTTTTAGTAGTTCGCTTGCATAATTTAAGGAATTGTGATACAAGGGAAATTAAATAGTTTGATTTAGCAACAGGAGTTTACTTATGAACGATATAAAAAAGCACGAAGGGGAAATTCTTCAGATACTATGCCGGGAGACCAAACCGATGGGCTCCGGTCAACTTAGAGCACTGTTACTGCAACGGGGCTTTAATCTCAGCGAGGCCACTGTGGGCCGGATTTTGTGTGACATGGATTTGAAGGATTTAACTGAGAAACTGGGTTTTAAAGGCCGGCAAATCACCGATCACGGCCGAAAGACGCTGGAAAGGGTCAATATTGCCAGTCAACAGAGCGTCAATAGTTCCCGGTTGCTAAAACTGTTAAATTCCACCCGACGGGAAGACCTTATTGATATGCTTGCCGCCAGGCGGGCCATCGAAAGGGAACTGGCCAGGCTGGCCTCGCTGAATGCCACCGCCAATGAAATAAAACAGTTGGAAGCAGTGCTGTATGAACAGGAACAGCTTGCCCTGAGAAATGAGATGTCCGCCGAACAGGATCTTAGTTTTCACCGGCTCATTGCCACGGCAGCTAAAAATAAAGTGCTGGCTGCCGCCCTGGATCTGATTAGGCAGGGCAGGCAAATGCCGGCCATTCTGGAATACATTCGTAAAGAAGTCCAAGGTGCAATGGCTGTGGAACACGTCCGGGTTTTGAGAGCTATAATAAGTCGGGATCCGGAAAAAGCTGAACAGGCCATGGTTGAACACATTGACAGTCTTATCTCCGACGTGGAAAAGTACTGGCAAGGATTAAACAAAAACAAAGCCAAAACCAAAACGAAATAATCGCCTTAATTTTTTAATGGCTACAACCAAAAAGCCGGCCCATTTCCCAAAAACGGGAGATGGACTGGCTTATTTGCTTTCCCCATTCAAATAATTTTGCACATATTAACGGTTTTGTACATAAGTAGTAATAAGCAGTACCTTGGTAATAGTTGGCATAATGCAAGGGGGTTGCCCTATGGCAAAGGTTGTAATAGCAGGCGGCGGTTGGGCCGGCACCGGGGCCGCCGTGGCGGCAGTGCAGGCCGGTGCAGATGTAACCCTGCTGGAACGTACGGACATGCTCCTGGGGACTGGCCTCGTGGGTGGAATAATGCGCAACAACGGCCGGTTTACCGCTACCGAAGAAGCTATCTTGATGGGCCTGGGCGATATTTTTAATGCTGTGGAAATGTGTGTCAGACACAGCAACATCAATTTTCCGGGTCATAAACACGCCACATTGTACGATGTGGCTAAAATAGAACCCTGCATAAAAGACATGCTTCTTAAAAAGGGAGTCAATATTTATACGCGCAGCCGGGTTGGGAACGTGGAAATGGGAGACGGTCAGATTAAGGCGGTAGTATTGGATTCAGGTGAACAAATTGAAGGCGATGTGTTTATCGACGCTACTGGAAGCGCCGGCCCCATGGGCAACTGCGCCAAATATGGAAACGGTTGCGCAATGTGCATTTTGCGTTGCATTACCTTCGGCGGTCGAGTCAGCCTGGCTGGTCAGGCCGGGATTAAGGAATATATGGGCTGCAAATCCGATGGCTCACCGGGAGCCATGAGTGGCTCCTGCAAATTGCACAAGGAGTCTCTAAATAAAAATATTTTGGAACAACTGAACAAACAAGGCGTAGTGGTTATCCCAGTACCCGAGATACTGCGCAAGAGCAAGAATATTTTGTCCAAGAAGGCTTGTCAGCAATATGCATTAACGGATTTTAGGGAAAATATTATCCTACTCGATACCGGGCACGCCAAACTTATGTCGCCCACTTATCCACTGGACATGCTTAGACAAGTGCCGGGACTGGAGAGTGCTCGTTTTGAAGACCCCTATGCCGGCGGTGTGGGCAACTCCATCAGGTATCTGGCTATATCGCCCCGGGATAACACTTTAAAAGTGGATGGCCTGACCAACCTGTTCTGCGCCGGCGAAAAGGCCGGTCCTATGGTAGGTCACACCGAGGCAATCGTGACGGGGGCCCTAGCCGGTCAAAATGCGGTGCGTCTGGCGCTGGGTCGGAAATTGTTAGAAATACCAACAACCTTGGCCATTGGTGATTATATCGCCTTTGTAAACGAGCGGGTTAAGGCGGGAGAAGGCCTAACCCAAAAATTTACTTTTTCCGGTTCAGTTTACTTTAAGCGGATGGTAAAGAACGGCCTTTACACAACCGATGTGCTGGCTATCCGTAACCGGGTGGAAGCGTCCGGAATGTTCAACGTTTACAAACAAAAAATACTATAACGTGAGACTGTACAGTTTAAATCTATAAGGTTATAATATCCTTGAGGTGGTGTAACCAATGGGGCGATGAGGAAGTATAAAATAGGCGAAATCGCCAGTTTGGCGGGGGTGAGTAAAAGAACCATAGATTATTATACCACCCTGGGACTGTTGATGTCGGTAAGATCTGAGAGTAATTACCGGTACTATGGCGGTGAAACGCTGGTGCGCCTGAAAATAATTGAAAGTATGAAGATGAGCCGATTTACCTTGGAAGAGATTAAGGAACAGTTAGTCCGATTGGATGATGGTGGTTACCCGCCGGCACCCGGTACGGAGGGAAACGGAATTAACGTGGAATTGCTGCGCCGGCAGCTTAAGCAGCTTGAAAAACAGCTTGTTCAACTGCAGCCCGGTAGCGTAGCAGGCTTAAACGAGGCCCAGACCGCCCGGTTACGAAACAAGGTCATGCTGCAAAGCATGGCGCTATTTCAGTCACTAATGCTTTATATCAACGAAATTAAGGCCTATATTTAATGAAATGTAACTATTCAGCATTTTCTTGATAATAAACAAATTATTAACAGGGAGGTTGGGTTAAGCAATGAATACATTGAAAGCATGGCTCTTAATGAGCGGCCTGACTGTACTGCTGGTACTGCTGGGCAGAGTTTTATTTGGCCCTTCCGGGGCGATGATGTTTTTTGTGATCGCCATTGCTCTTAATTTCTTCACTTATTTTTATAGTGACAAAATTGCTATTAAGATGACTAAATCGTATCCGGTTACCCGGGCAGAGGCGCCCGATCTTTACGAAATAGTGGGCCGGCTCTCCAAACGGGCTGGTATCCCCATGCCCAAGCTTTATGTAACCCCGTCCGCTCAGCCCAACGCCTTCGCTACGGGACGCAACCCGGCCAATTCGGCGGTAGCGGTAACCGAGGGGATCATGCGCCTTTTAAACCGCACCGAGGTGGAAGGAGTGCTGGCGCACGAACTGGCCCATATCAAGAACCGTGACGTGTTGGTGGGTACCATTGCAGCGGCGCTGGCCGGTGCCATCACCATGATGGCCAACGCTTTCCAGTGGGCAGCCATACTAGGCATGGGCCGTGGCGAAGACGAAGGCGGCGGCGGCTTAATTGGTGGCCTGATTATGGCCTTTTTAGCACCGCTGGCGGCCATGGTCATCCAGATGGCCATTTCTCGTTCCCGGGAGTACGCGGCTGACGCCGCCGGTGCCCAGATCGCCGGCTCGCCCGAAGGGTTGGCCAACGCGCTGCTAAAACTGGAGTCGGCTGCACAGCGTATACCCATGCAAGCCAACCCCGCCACCTCGCACCTATTTATTGTCAACCCACTTTCCGGGAAGTCTATGGCCCGGCTGTTCAGCACTCACCCACCTATTCAGGAACGGGTGGAAAAGCTGCGCTCCATGCGGGTATAATTGCCGCCTATGTCCGAAATAAAAGAAGTACTAATTGCGGCGGCGGAACAGTACGGCGTTTGGGGGCTGGTCCTGGTAACCTTTTTGGACTCCTTTATCAGCCCCATACCGCCGGAAGTTGTTTTTATTCCCCTAAGTCTTTTAAACCCGTCCGGCGCTCTGTGGCTGGCGTTAATAACCACCGGCACATCTGTCGCGGGAGCCGTTGTCGGTTATAGTCTCGGGCACAAATGCGGCAGGCCGCTAATGTGCCGTTTTTTTGACACCGCCAAGGTTAACCGGGCCGAACAATTTATCGGTAACCACGGTGTAATCGCAGTATTGTTGGCTTCTTTTACCCCCATACCCTTCAAGCTGATTACCATAACCTCCGGTATCCTGGGTATGTCCCTGGTCAAACTGATATTCTGGTCCACCCTGGGCCGGGCGGCGCGTTTTTTTCTGGAAGCCGCCGTGATTATGGCTTATGGCCGCACGGCCATGGAATTTCTTAGCGGCACCCAGTTTACGATACTGACACTGGGCCTTGGCCTGCTGGCCCTTACCATCTATATCATCTGGCGCCGTAAATAAAAACACCGGGGTCAGGGGGGAAGCAAAAGAATCGTCCCCTTGCTTCCCCCCTGACCCCTTTACTTTGCATTGAAGACCTTCCGGTAGGCAATGATAATAGCACATTATCACTGCGGAAGGTGGTCTAATGAATATAAAAGAAGCACATGTGATGGAAACCGAACAGGTAATTAAAGAGTTGGGAGCCGACCCGGAAAACGGACTCAGCGGTACCGATGCTACAGAGAGGCTGCAAAAATATGGTGAAAACCGGTTGAAGGAACACGGGGGTGTGTCACCCTGGGTAGTCCTGGTCAACCAATTTCGCAACATCATTGTGGTGCTGCTGGTGGCGGCCGCGTTAATATCGCTGGCGCTGGGGGATTTCGTTGAGGCGGCAGCTATAGTTGTGGTAATTGTGTTAAATGCTGCGTTTGGTTTTATTACCGAACACCGGGCCGGAAAGGCCATGAAAGCGCTAAAGGAAATGGTGGTGGCCACCGCCAAAGTGGTTAGGGATGGCCGGATTATGGAGCTTGATGCATCCAAGGTGGTTCCCGGCGACGTGCTGCTGTTGGAGGAAGGAGACCGCATCACCGCTGACGGGCGCCTGTTTGAAGCCGAAAACCTGGCGGTGGTGGAAGCCTCACTGACCGGGGAATCACAGCCTGTGGATAAAAAGACTACCCTTTTGCATGATGCAGCCCTGGCGCTGGGTGACCGGGTAAACATGGTGTTCACGGGCACCATGGTGGTGCGGGGCAACGGGCGGGCAGTGGTTACCGCCACCGGCAACGACACTGAGATGGGCGGCATATCGGCGCTGCTGGAAGATGCAGGGCAGGGAGACACCCCGCTGGAAAAGCGCCTGGGGGTGCTGGGCCGATCTCTGGCCGGTATTAGCCTGGGCATTGCCGCTTTAATGGCCCTGGTAGGTATTGCCCTGGGTCGCCCGGTGGTGGAAATCCTGGAAACATCTATCGCCTTGGCCATTGCTGCAGTACCCGAAGGGCTGCCGGCAGTAGCTACTATTACCTTGGCTATCGGTATGACCCGCATGGCCAGACAAAACGCCATTATCCGCCGGCTGCCGGCGGTGGAAACACTGGGATCTACCACCATCATCTGTACCGATAAAACCGGCACTCTGACGGAAAACGAGATGACTCTGGAGGAAATCTGGCTGGGCGACCGCACCGTTAATGTCACCGGCAGTGGTTACCGTCCCGAAGGGGGATTCAATGACGGGGATCACCGGGAAGAAGTGCGGGGCGACCTGGAACTGTTTCTTAAAGCCGGAGCACTATCCAGTAACGCGGCCATTAATAAGAATGAAACCGGCCAATGGGATGTGGTAGGCGATCCCACCGAAGGCGCTCTGGTTGTGGCAGCCTTAAAAGGGGGATTTGACCCGGAGGCGGGTAGACATGGTGAATATAAGGAATTAAAGGAAATTCCCTTTAACTCCGAGGAAAAGCGGATGGCCGTTTATTACCGTATGCCCGGGGGCGAACAGCTACTGATGGCCAAGGGGGCTCCGGGAGTAATTCTTGCCAATTGCACGGGGATGCTGCAAAACGGTCAAATCCTGCCACTTGATAACGCGGCCCGGGACAGGATTACCGCAGCCAACGACCGTATGGCCGAGCGTGGCCTGCGGGTACTGGCGCTGGCCTACAGACCCGTACAGTCAACCGGGGAAGAAGCTTATCAGGACCTGATACTGCTAGGTTTGGCCGGCATTGCCGATCCACCCCGGCAGGAAGCCGCTCAGGCCATCGCCGAGGCCGGCGGGGCGGGCATTCGTACAGTGATGATTACTGGAGATCAACCCGAAACCGCAAAAGCCATAGGCAAACGGTTGGGCCTGCCTCCCGGTCGGACGGTGCCCGGAGCGGCGTTGCACGCCATGTCTATGGCCGAGCTTTCGGATGAGTTGGCTCACACCAGTATTTTTGCCCGGGTGAACCCCGAGGACAAACTGGACATCGTGGATGCACTGCAGGAACAGGGACATATAGTGGCCATGACCGGCGACGGGGTTAACGACGCCCCGGCCCTTAAAGAGGCCGACATCGGCATCGCCATGGGTATTGAGGGCACCCCGGTGGCCCGGGAAGCCGCCGACATGGTACTTACCGACGATAATTTCGCTACCATTATCAAGGCGGTTAAAGAAGGGCGGGTCATATTTGAAAACATCACCAAGTTCATCCAGTACCTGTTCTCCTGCAACCTTAGCGAGATACTGGTTATTTTCATGGCTCTGCTTTTAGGTGTACCGCTACCACTAGTAGCATTACAGATACTTTGGCTCAATCTGGTCACCGACGTATTCCCGGCCCTATCCCTGGGTTGGGAGCCCGCCGAGCGGGGCATTATGGGCCGTCCACCCCGGGATCCCGACCAGGCTATACTCACCAACCGGTTCAAACTGCGCATATTAATTCAGGGGGTGGTGCTGGCTCTGGGTACCCTGGCTGCTTATTTGTACGTGCTTAATACCACCGATGATGTGGCTATAGCTAGAACTGTAGCCTTTGTCACCCTGGCGGCGGTACAGCTTTTCCATGTGTTTAACGTGCGGGGCGGCGGAAGACTGCGGCTGGATCGCACGCTGTTTTCCAACCCGGTGCTCTGGGGTGCCATAGTGCTGGTACTGGCGCTGCAAGCCCTGGCAGTATACCAACCGCTGTTGAACAGAGTGCTGCAGACGGTACCGCTGGGCGCCGGCGAGCTAATTACCGCTACGGTGGCCACGGTGATCGCCCTATTGGTCATTCAGGTGCTGAACCGGTTCCGGTTCATGTCCGAACCGGCCTAATTTATGTCCCTGGCGCTCCGGTAATATCACTCCGGGTCATTTTGAGTCGTAGGGGCACCCCTTGCGGGGGCCCGATTTGATGATGCGGGGGTATTCGTGAACCGAGCACCCGCGAGGGGGTGCCCCTACGGAATGATATTTTACTTTGTACTTTGGGGTTCCCTGCCGCTGAGGATTATATACACTACCAGGGCTACCAGGGCCGGGATTGAGGCATACAGGTACATCTGGGAATAGTCTGTCAGTTTGGAAACAATCCCCCACAGTGTGGCCCCAATGCCGATACCCAAGTCAAAGGAAGAGAAGAAGGTGGCATTGGCTGCCCCCCGCCGGTTGGGGGGTACATTTTTTACCGCCAGCGCCTGCATACCGGGCTGCACCGAGCCGAAGCCAACCCCGTAAATAACTCCGGCCAGTAAAAACATCGACAATGTTTGCGCTTGAGATAACACCAGCATGGCCGCGCCGATGCAAATAATGCCTGGTATAACCACTACGTTGAAACCCCTGCGATCTACCAGTATTCCGGCGACAGGCCGGATTAAAGTCAGTACCACCGCGTATACGGTAAAGAAAATGCCAATGTTGACAATGCCCCTCTGGGCCCCGTACAGGGCAATAAAGGAAACCACTGCACCGTAGGTGGTGGTCACGAAAAACATGACCAATGAGGGGCGCAAAGCAGACCTTTCATATAAGGCGCCCCGCTGGCCGGCACCGGCAATTTTCTCATAATGAATCAACGAACCCAATATAAACGTGGCCACCCCTAAGGCTGCGGAAATCACAAACAGGGTGGTAAAACCGGCGTTGCTGATAATATAAAGGCCCGCAGCCGGGGCGACGGCCATAGACAGGGTGGCGGCCAGACCGTAATAGCCCATCCCTTCCCCCAGTCGCTGTTTTGGAATTACGTCGGTGGCGATAGTACCACCGGCGGTGCTGGCTGCGCCCCAACCAAAACCGTGAATAAACCTGATGGCCAGCAGCATCGCCACGGTGGGGGCCCAGTTGTAAGCCAGGGAGGAAAGAAGGAAAATTACCAGGCCGACCAAGTAAATAACTTTCCGGCCGTAAACATCCAGTGCCATGCCCACAAAGGGCCTAATTAGTACCGCCGAAATGGTGAACACGCCGATAACCAACCCGGCCATCGCTTCGTCCCCGCCCAGGTGTTTTACGTACACGGGCAGGGTAGGCAGCAGCATTTGAAAACCTAGAAAAATGGTGAGGTTGGCCAGGCAGATTAGAATAAAGTCCCGGGTCCATAAGGGAACTTTCTGGCCAGTTTCGATTGCTTTTTCCGTCATAATTACCCCCTGATTAATCGAGTTTTGTAAGAAAAGTTGTATTGACAACTATTATAGGATAGTCCATCCCACTGCGTCTAGTCAAAGCAAAACAAAAATAAGGAAGAAGCAGGTTGCTAGCTTCTGTATGATATCGAGCAATCCCAGGGAAAAATAAGACAGGCAACTTGGAAATGGGAAAGGAGACAGACAATTGGTTAAACTGGACGATTACGAATCCATTATTGGCTCTGAGCGGGTGGAAGCCATCAGAGAACTGGCCGCCCCTCTGCAGGGAAGCGTGGTTCAACACATCAATTCCGCGGCGGTGGGCGGCGGAGTGGCAGAAATACTGAAAAGGCTGGTGCCCCTGATGGAGGACGTGGGGCTTGTCCCCCGCTGGAATGTGTTGCGGGGAACCGACGAATTTTTTTCCATCACCAAGACCTTCCACAACGCATTCCACGGCCAGCCCGTGGAAATAAACGATTTCATGTTCGATACTTACCGAGAGGTGTCCAGGCAGAATTTCGATCTGGTAGACACCGCCGCCGATTTCGTAATTCTGCATGACCAGCAGCCACTGGGCCTGGCCGAACTCCGCCCGGATCACCCGGGACATTGGATCTGGTATTGTCACATCGATCCGGTGGACGTAGACCGCCGGTTGTGGGAGTTTCTTCGCGATTACGCTTCCCTGTGCGATGGGGCTATTTACCACCTGCCCGAATACGTGAAGGAACTGGGCAGCCGGGTGCATGTAATGCCCCCGGCCATCGACCCCCTAAGCGAGAAGAACAGGGAAGTGGATGAAGAAGAACGTCTTGCCATTCTGTCCAACCTGGAGGTGCCCGATGATTTACCATTGATAGTACAGGTATCCCGTTTCGACCGACTAAAAGACCCGGTGGGTGTGATTAGATCATTCAAAATAGTACGGGATCAAGTGCCCTGTCGACTGGTTTTGGCTGGCGGGGGCGCAGGGGACGACCCTGAGGGCGTTCAGGTTCTGGAAGAGGCGCGCCGGGAGGCCGATGGAGACCCGGGGATTATGGTACTGGAACTTGCTCCCACTGCCGACCTGGAAATAAATGTGTTGCAGCGGTCAGCTGCCGTGGTGGTGCAAAAATCAGTGCGCGAGGGGTTTGGCCTAACCGTCACCGAGGCAATGTGGAAGGGCCGTCCGGTGGTGGCTTCCCCGGTAGGGGGGATACGCATCCAGGTGTTGCACGAGGAAACCGGCCTGGCGGCCAGTGGCGATGAAGTTGTTGCCGATGCAGTGGTACGCTTGTTAAAAGATCCCGCACTGGCTGCTTCCATCGGCGTGTCCGCCCGGGAAATGGTAAAGCGCAACTTTATTATGCCGGTGTATCTGGAGCGGTGGATCGGCCTGCTAGCTTCAGAAAGGCGTCTGACCTGCGATTGCTGATGGTACCGACTACACCCCGGCCAGCAGAGCCACAGGGAAACATCGCCATAAATCGTTTAGCGGCAGCACCCTAACTTTTGGTTCCGGGCCGGTTCCGGCGGTCATGGTTTCTTGGGTCAGAAGGTTCCGCCACAGGCCGGGAGCGTCCCCGGGCAGTAGGAGAAAGGTGTTGCCCCACATTGTTTCTCCCGGGTGTAGGCTGAGTGGATTGGTGTCCGGTTCGCGATAACCCGTCCCGAGCAGCGCCGTCATCCGGGGTACCGCCACCAGAGCCCAACTGGTTCCGGAACGCCTGGCAAATGCACAGACATGCCCGGCCCCGGGGCCACTGGCCTCTACCGGAACATATTCACCGTGGGTGAAAAGGTCAGCCCGGTTCCTGCGAAACTGAAGTGCCCTGTAAGCCAGGAAGAGCTTGACCCGCCCATCCCGCCATGACTCCAGCAGCTCCCGGGCTAGGGCTGTCAGGGCTACCCTGCCGTCTGCTTCCCGTTCCCTTAGTTCGTCCAGTATGGCCGCCCGGGCATCAAAGTCCACCGGGCGGCGGTTGTCCGGATCCACCAGGCTAAAGTCCCACAGTTCAGTACCCCGGTAAAAATCGGGTACCCCGGGGCAGGTTACCTTAAGCAGTACCTGGGCCAGTGAATTGATAGCGCCGTAATAGGATATGTAAGCCTGGAAAGGGGTAAAATCCCGCAGAAAAAGGTTGCTTTCCCCGGGTTCCAGGATGGACATGGCAAACTGTACCAGCGCCTTTTCATAATTTTCGTCAGGTTGGAGCCAGCTTGTGTGCATCCCGGCTTCCCGGGCTGCTTTTACCAAGTAGTCCGCCAGTCTTTCTTTAAATTCGGGTACTTCTCCCTCACTAAGGGGCCATGCTCCCACCAACGTCTGGTAAATGAATTGTTCCATATTACCCCCGGGTACAGGGTGCCCGCGGTGTAACGGCTTGTGCCTGTCATTCCAGCGTCGCCATAGCGCTAGGCGCTCAGCCCACAGGGCGGGGATTTCAGACAGTACGTTAATGCGCATGCGTACGTCTTCACCGCGCTTGGTGTCATGGGTGGCTGTTGCGTTCATCGTATGGGGATGGCGCTCCAACCGGTTATAGTTGCGGCGGTGAAATTCAGCCACCGATACCACGGCGTTATCCGGTTCACTGCCCACTTCGTTGATGGAGAGCAACCGGTTGTGGACGTACATGGCTGCGTCTTCAACCCCTTTGGCAGTAACCGGCCCGGTGAACTGCTGCCAGCGCATTACAAATTGCAGCCAGGCTTGTTGCTGCTTCCGGGGTTGGTTGATCCCGTCATCCAGCAACAGCACCCGGCGTAAAAAACTTACGGCTCGGGCTACGCCAGGGTTCCTTTGCAAGGCTAAGGCCAGAGCCTGTTCTATATACACCCGATCCCTGGCTGTCACTGTCAAACTGTTTGTATAGGTGCGGTAAACCGGGAAGCAGGCGATTACCTCAACCACGGCATCCTCCAGTTGATTCAGAGTCAGGTCGACACCGTGCCGATCCTGTTCCGCCAGGCGGCCCAGCTTTTCAGCCAGGGTGCGCATTTCACCGCCAAATAAACTCGCCATTGCTCGTTTTTTAAGGCTATATATTGTCTCTGCAAATGAAGCCGCCGGGCCGCCGTGACGGCGGTATATGATAGATAATTCGGCTAGCCCTGCATCGTGTACAAACAGTCCGTTGACCTGGTTTAGAAAATCATACCCGCTGGTACCGTGCACCGGCCACTCCGCCGGAAGTTCCTCAACAGATGGCCCCCTTTCATTATTTGACATTCCTAAAATTTTTTCCACCACCACGTAAAAGCCGGGGCGCTCTCCCGCACCGGTTAGGCGTTCCTGGAGTCGGCAAAGGTAGCTATTAGGATCATGCAGACCGTCGATGTGATCAATACGCAACCCGGTCACCAGCCCGGCCCGGGCCAAGTGGAAAATCAGACCATGGGTAGCTGCAAAAACGTGCTCATCCTCAACCCGCATTGATACCAGTTCGCTGATACTAAAGAACCGTCGGTAATTGATTTCCCGGTTTGCTGTCCGCCAGAACGCCAATCGGTAGTGCTGCTCGGCCAGCAGTTTTTCCAGGTGCGCAAAGCTGTCCGGCTGCCCCTTAATGCCGTTAATTGTCAGCAGAGCATGATCAACAAAAGATTTTGTTTTAGAATCAGTCCGGTAAAGTTGCCACAAAAGGTCTGTAATTTTTCGCCATGCTGCCGTATAGCCGGTGTCGCCGCGGGGAGGCAGTTTGTCTAGGTCAGTCATTAGTTCCCCGAGCTGGGGCGGTATGGGGCCAGGGCCCAGAATCAGGCGGTACGAACCGGGTCTGACAGGCATTATATCCCCGTAGTACTGCACCCCAAAGCCATTCTTAGTTAGCAACAGGGTCAATTCCCCATTTTCCAGCGCCTGGCCGTAGGGGGAACCTAAAACGGGCAGTAGTACTTTGCCGGCCATCCCGGAGCGGCTGGTTTGCCAGTCGATATCAAAGTAGCCGGCGTAGGGTGAATCGGGCCCGTGCTGCAGCACATCAGCCCACCAAGGGTTTTCGACGCTGGCGGCCATGTGGTTGGGTACAATGTCCAGCACCAACCCCATATCCTGCTGCCGCAGGGTTTCGGCCAGTTTGAAGAATGCTTCATCTCCTCCCAGTTCTCTATTCACCCTCGTGGGATCCGCCAAGTCGTACCCGTGACCGCTACCCTGCTTGGCCTGCAGCAAGGGGGAAGCATAAATGTCGGTTACACCCAGCTGGTACAAGTACGGCACCAAGGCTCGGGCGTCCTCGAAACTGAACTCGCCATTGAATTGGAACCGGTAGGTGGCCGAGGGGATCCGCAGTTCCGCCATTTTTAGCAGTTCCTTTCCATTTGCAGTTTTTCACCCAGGGTATCGAAACGATTCAACCAGATGAGGGCGTTTTCATCCCCTTGCCCTGCCTTCCCGCGGTAATCCGGGTAAACGTCCTGCAACAGTCGGTGGTAAATGTTTTGCGCTTTCCACAGATCCACGTAAAAAGGCATCGAGCGAGCCAATTTGGTCATAGCCAATAGCAGTTCCAGCCTGGCGATGTCGGCGGGATCAGCCTGCAAATCCACTGCCGACTTAACCATGGCTTTTTCCAGCACATAACTAAGACCTTCGTTTTCCAGTTCGATGTCCAAGGCACCCGCCTCGTCCAAAAGGCTATTAATTTTATCCTGGTTCAGCACATCGCGGGCGAATGTGCGTCGCAAGCTGGTGTTTAGATAAAAGTCCGCGGAACATACCAAGGCCTGGGGCAAGGGTATGTTCAGATCCTTAAGGAACAGCATTAATGAAGCATGACGTTCATATATTTTCCGGTAATCCTCTTCCAGTTCGTAAAGGGTGGAGGTTAGGATCAAATCCAAGATCTTGCGTTGCTGATCCCGGAAAAGCTGTTTTAATGAGTAAATACTTCCGTTTTTAAAATAATGGTTAAGTAGATTAATCACCGCCGGAAAGTCAGCCCGGTTAAAGGCCTCGCTAACCCCCTGTTCCATTTCTTTGAACTCATGCTCCCCGCCGAATGCCCTCACCCCACCGCTTACGTTGTGGTACCCAAAGTAGACAACTCCGTAGCTTACCAGGGCCGACTCCAGGGTAACCCCTGAGGTAACCCGGGCCTGACCAACAACCAGTTTTGATTTGCCCGCTTCTAGTATCCGGTTATCCAGACGATCCACGGTATAACAAAAGACCGGGGTTTTCCGCCCGTAATCGTTGAACAGGGAACTGATGGCGTAGTGGGCGCCCACCTTGGGCAGATCCACCATGGCCGGGGTGGCATATTTTTCGTAAATATAGGCTCCGTCACGGTGTTGGGGAATATTGCTTTTAGCCTCTTTTAACATGGCCAGAAACTCCGGCTCCGGGTTGGTATCGAACAAGTCTTGGGCCAGTTGAATCACCCGCCTGGCATACTGAATCACCTGCACCGTTTCAATGCCCGATATTTCGTCGAAAAACCAACCGCAGCTGGTGTACATCAGCATGGCGTGCCGCTGCAGTTCAAGCAATTTAAGCACGGTTACCTTTTCTTCTTCATTTAGCGGCCGGGCGGCCTGGGCCGCGAGCCACCGGTTTAGGTTTACAGGCGAGCGATCCAGCACGACCTCGATATAATCGTTACGGGCCTGCCAGGGATCTTTAAGAAATTGGCGGGCCAGTTCCTCGTAACCCGGGGCCAGGGTGTCCCGCAGCCAGTCTAGAGCGTGCCGCAGAGACGCGCGCCAGGCTTGGTTCCAACCCTCGTGCATGCCCGTGTTACAGCCACAATCTTCCTTCCACCGGCCCACCCCGTGGGCACAGCTCCAGGCGGTGTGCTCATGGATTTCCACTTCGTGAGTGGGCGGGTGCATCGCCATGAATTCGCTATAGTTGGTAATGCGCGCCAGGTTGTTGGATTCAATGAATTGTAGTGCATACGCCAGCGCCATTTGCCCATGGCGGTGGTGGTGCCCGTATGTTTCACCGTCGGTGGCGATATGCACCAACTGGGGGCGTTGCCGGGCGTCGGAAAAGCCGCCTAGGAGGCGGTGCGCGAAACGTTCACCATTGGTAAGCAGTTTCTCAAAGGCCACGGCCTGGGAAATGGGCCCATCGTAAAAAAAGATGTTGATGGATCGACCCGAGGCGGGAATGTTTAGCCGGTAGCACATCGAGGGATCGATACCCCTGGTGCTCACCTCTTGCCATTGACCGCCTTCTATTTGGCGTTCCCGCCGGGCCTGGTACTGGGTAAGGACAGTGAAAGTGATACCGTGCTCGGCCATGATGTCCAGGGTCTCCAGATCCACCGCGGTTTCCGGCAGCCACATCCCCTCGGGCCGGCGACCAAACCGGCTTTCGAAATCCCTGATGCCCCAAATTACCTGGGTATACTTGTCGCGCCGGTTGGCCAAGGGCATAATCATATGGTTATAGGCCTGGGCGAAGGACGAGCCGTGTCCGGAAAAGTGCTGCATGCTTTCCCGGTCGGAATCAATTACCGCCCGGTAAATATCAGGGTCGTTCGATTCTAGCCAGTCTAGCAGCGTGGGCCCGAAATTGAAGCTTATTTTACTGTAATTGTTGATGATGTCCCTGATCCAGCCGCACTCGGTTAGGATGCGTGCTGCCGTGTTGGGCGCGTAGCACTCGGCGGTAATCCGTTCGTTCCAGTCGTGGTATGGATGGGCTGAATCCTGTAGTTCCACCGCCTCCAGCCACGGGTTCTCCCGCGGTGGTTGGTAAAAGTGGCCGTGCACACAAAGGTAACGCTCCATAGCGGTAAATCCTCCTTTTTGGTGCCAGGTGTTGCAAGTTGGATTTGTTGCAAGTTGTCAACTTGCAACAAATCCAACTTGCAACACCTGGCACCAAACATCTACACTTGCCGAAACAATAAGCAGGCTTTGGGCCCCACTGTTATTTCTAATGTTCCCGGTGATTCAAATTCACCAGGTGCGCTGCTGCCCGGGCCCAGCCACTGTTCCTCGGCAGTGTCCAGCAGCTTTTGCCAGCGCCCCGGGGGCACGGGCAGGGTGGTGGCCGTTGAGGCTTGGTTGAAAGACAGCACCAGGCACACTTGGTCTGGGCCGCTCCAACGCCGGAGGAACAGCAGTCTTTCCGGTTCCCTGTCCAGCACCTCCAGGTTCCCCCTGTCTGGGCCTGTCAGGGCCGGCACCTCGCGGCGCAACTGCAGCAGTTTTCGGTATAACTGGTACAGCACCCGATGGGGGTTTTGGTTACGCAGTTGGTGGTTAAGTTGGGAGCGTAAAAAAGTGGCTTCTTTCTGGGGGTCAGGGACTTTGCCCTCCCAGCCGAAGTCGGCGAACTCCTCCTGCCGCCCTTCCCGTACATCTGCGGCCAGCTCTTTGTCCGGGTGGCTGGTGAAGTATTGGAAGGGTGCTGTTTCACCATACTCTTCCCCCATAAAAATCAAGGGGACGAAAGGCGATAGGATTACAGCACAGGCAGCCAGCTTCAATCCGTCAAAGTTAGTCAGGGCGGAAAGTCTCTTCCCCCGGGCGCGGTTGCCCACCTGGTCGTGATTCTGGGCAAAAACGATAAATTGGCGGGCGGGGGCCAGCCAGGGCGGACTGCCGTGACTGCGTTCACGGTATTCCGAATACTGGCCGGTGTAAACATAGCCGTGCCTAAAGGCCCGGGCCAGGTGCCGTAATCCACCGTAGTCCAGGTAATACCCGTCTCGTTCTCCGGTCAGGAGACTGTGCAGGGCGTGGTGAAAGTCGTCGGTCCACTGGGCATCGAAACCGTATCCTCCGATGGCCCGGGGTAGGATAACCCGGGGATCGTTGAGGTCGCTTTCGGCAACCATGTATACCCTGCGTCCCAGTCTTTCGCCCAGGCTGTTTACAGCGTCGTTTAGTTCCCCCAGGAAGGGTTGGGCCGAAAGGTCCATAATGGCGTGTACAGCGTCCAACCGGAACCCGTCCAGGTGGAAATCGGTCAGCCAGTACAGGGCGTTGGCGATGAAGAAGCGTCTCACCTCGTCGCTGCCGGCCCCGTCAAAATTGATGGACGGGCCCCAAGGCCCGGTATAGCGATCGGTAAAATAAGGGGCAAATTCGGCCAGGTAATTGCCCTCGGGTCCCAGGTGGTTATATACAACGTCCAGCAGCACCGCCAACCCCTGTTGGTGGCAAGCGTTTACCAGTCGCTGCAGCCCCTCGGGCCCACCGTACGAATGCTGTACGGCAAAGGGGTATACCCCGTCGTAACCCCAGTTTCGTTGGCCCGGAAACTGGGCGACGGGCATTATCTCCAAGGTGTTGACGCCCAGTTTGGTTAAGGAGTCAAGGTGGGGGATTATCGCGTCAAAAGTGCCCTCGGTAGTAAAAGTGCCCACATGCAATTCGTACAGAACCAAGTCGCTCCGGGCCGGGGCGAACCAACCCTGGTCTGTCCAGGTGAAGGCGCCGTTATCCACCACCCGGGAAGGCCCGTGTACACCATCCGGTTGGTAGCGTGAGGCCGGGTCGGGAAGCTCCTTTTTCTCATCCAGCAGGTAGAGGTAAAGACTGCCCGGTTCGACCCCTGCAAAGACCCCGTGGTGATAACCCCGTTTATTACGGAGCAGGGGCAGGGTTTGTTCCCGGGGTGCCACGATACGCACAGCCACCCGATCGGCCAGCGGGGCCCAGACCATAAAACGGCAGCGATTGTCGCCCAGGTAAACGGCACCGGGGCATCCCACGCCGGTCGGAATTAAGTTATTATAACCAGTGTCCGTCATTGTTTAGTCACCTTTTTTCCTGAGCCTGTCAATTGCCCTCAGTATCTCCAGTACACCAGCCATCCGGTTCAAGTCTTCCAAATCACGGCGGGCCTTGCGCCGCCAGTTGGGTTTTTCGGGGCCGGTGCCGGGGATGTTTTGGGGCGCCGTCTCCAACCACAGATCCTCCAGGTTGACCAGCACGATACCCGCGGGCCCGGCGGCCAGATACTTGTAGCACGCCTTAAGCACGGTCTGCACGTTGCCTGCCGGTGTCTTGAGCAGGCCCTGGTGGTATAGGAACCTGGACAGGGCTGCGAGGGTACCCGGTTCGCTTTGCCGCCAGTAGGCGGTAAAAGTCGGCATGTCGTGGGTATTCACGCAGGCCAGGGATCCGGCGGGGACGGGGTGCAGACCCCGCCGTAGTACCGGATTGAATTCAAATGGCAGCACGTACATGCGGCTGAGTCCGTTCCGGGACATGGCTGCCCGAACACTCTCGGGAACGGTACCCAGATCCTCGCCCACCAGTATTGTTCGGTGGCGCCGGGACTCCAGGGCTAAAATGGCGTAAAATTCCTCGGCCGGATAGCGTACGTAAACTCCTTCGCCAGCCGGCAGGCCGGCGGGGATCCAAAAAAGTCGGTGCATCCCCATTACGTGATCCAGACGCAACACACCGGCATGCCGGAGGTGGTGGCGCAGACCGGCGATAAAATAGCTGTAGGCCTGCTGCCTTAGCCCATCGGGATGCAGGGGTGGAAATCCCCAGTTCTGCCCCCTCGTATTAAGTCGATCCGGCGGTGCTCCGCAGGTCGCCCCGGTGGCGAAAGCACTTTGCTCACGCCATACGTCATATCCGCTACCGTGAACGCCCAGTGGAAAATCAAGGTACAAACCCGGCCCGTGTTCCCGGGCCCGTACTGCCAGATTGTGAAATTGTTGGTGGGCCACCCACTGCACATACAGGTGATACCGCTCTGCTTCCGGGTCGAAGTCACCCGGCCTTAGCTCCCCGCTGCGCATGTGTTTCGGCCATTTGGTCCAAACCGAACCTTGCCGGACAACGGCGGCCCGAAAGCGGGCGTAATCTTGTACGGCCGGGTTTTCCGCCGCCCAGCGGCGTAACTCGCCAAGTCTGGTGGATGCACCTGTGTAACAGCAGTTTGCCAGTAGTTCAAGGGCTTTACGTTTTACAATCATGCCCCGGCGGTAATCAACCAGGGGTGCTTGGCGGAGGTTTGCAATCTCGGCTTGGAACGCCGGTGAAGTTAATAATTCCCGGGCTGGCGGGCAACTTTCCAGTTCCGGAATCCGGGCCACGTCCAGGTAAAATTCGTTCCAGAACATGCGGCTTACCGGAGCATAAGGGCTGGGGTCGAACGGATCGTCCAGGTAGGCGGCCAATAGCGGCAGTGTGCCGGCCAGGCTGCCCCCCAGTGACCGAACCCAGTTATGAAGTGTCTCCAGGTCGGTAACATCGCCGGCGGCCCAACTTCCTTTGGAACGCAGGGCGTAAAGCGGCACGAACACCCCCCATAGCCGGTCATCGCCGGCGGGTAATGCATATGCCCGGGCCGGCGCAGATATTAGCGTAGTTTCACAAACGCTGTCCGAAAATTGTATGGTCAGCTGGTGGTACCCCGGCGGCAGTCCCATAGGGAGAAGTAGGCGCCGGGCGGTGTAATCCACCCCGGCTACTTTTTCCGCTCTCACCACGGGTAGGCGGGCCAGTTCACAAATCAACTGTCTGGGTGCGCCTGCTTCGGGTTCCAGGCGGACGAGGATGCGGCCAGCCCAACGGTCAGCCTCCAGGCGCAGTTCCAGGGCAGGTTTTTCTCCCGCCCGGCAAACTGCCACCGGCTCGCAGCGGCGCGACCATAGCTCAAGCCTGCGCCGGTGGAGCGCGTCCGGTATATCCGCCGCGCCGGCCACCGGCGCCCCCAGCGCGCCCAATGCAGCCAGCAAAGTGTGCGGCGATGCCTGCCGGAGACCGCCGGTAAAATCTTGGTATTTGGTTGTAATACCGTACAGTCGGGCCAACTGCTCAAGGGCACGCCGCGCCCCGTCATCCATGCCTACCAGCCTCCATCTGCTAATTAGGTTGCAGCGACCGCCAATGGGTGCGTAATCATTCTATGCATCCCAATTAAGCGTCGTACTTTTTCACTGGTATTTTGCGCATTTTTTAAATTTTTACCACTGCTGCTGGTTTACTTTTACGAAAAGAATTAGTTTACAGGACATTAGTATTAACACATCAAAATGTAAAAGAACCCTAAACTCCTGCACTGAAAGGGAGCGGGCTCTAAAAATGCTTATGTAAGTTTAAGGCAGGAACAACTAGGATTATTAAAGCCTTTATCTGGCACTTTATAAGCCGGCAACCATAAACCCATTAAAAAGGGGATAAAGATTATAAAATCTTGATCCCCTAGGTCGTTTACCGAACTTTCAGATGTCAACCTGCACCCGTAATATTAAAGGATTGCTTTCTTAAATTCCTCGATACCAATCCGCTCAATAAACTTGGAAGTCCGCTCCCGTTTTTTGGCGTTGGCTCCGTAGTATTCGAAACATTTTTTAGCCAGGGCCACCACTTCTTCACTGCTTAGTTCCTCAGCTATAACATCGCCGATCCTGGGTTTACGGCCGGAATTGCCGCCAAAGGAAACCGTCCAACCCGATTTTTTGCCGAAGGCGCCGAAATCTCGTACCAAGCCCTCGCCACAGTTATTTGGGCAGCCCGAAATGCCAATCTTGGCTTTAGCGGGCAGATCTATTGAGCCCACGAATAATTTCTCCAGTTCACCACCCAAACCCAGCGAATCCTGCATGCCGTACTTACATACCGCAGTGCCCGGGCAGGCCTGCACGTAATGTACACACAATTCTACGGCCGGACCCACATCCAGCCCCAGATCCGCCCACACTTCGTCCACTATTTCCGGCTCCATGCCCACCAGGGCCAGCCGATGACCCGAGGTAATCTTAATGATCGGTATGTTATGTTTGCGGGCGGTTTGGGCGATGTTTTCCATAATATCGGGAGTAATTAGTCCCATGGGCGTCCTGGGCACAATAGCAAAAGTTTTTTTGTCCCGCTGAATAAATGCTCCTTTAGGTGTTTCAGACATATTTACACTTCCTTTCTGGTGATGCGATTGATAAAATTAACCATCTGGTTATATTCAACATAAACTGGTTTTTTTCCTTCTCCAGGGGCATTGCATAATCAGTCTTGCGGATAATGCAATTTTGTCGGGCTGCCGTGTTACAATAAATAAAGTTAATTCGTAAGCCACAAAACACAATAAAGTTGGTGACCTAACAATGGAACTTAATGCCCAGCAGATAACAGCGATACTGGAAGATGCGGGAGGGCCGCAACCGGCTGTGTTTTTTAACCGCCTGGCCCGGTTTGTAGCCGTCTTGCGCAGTTTGGGCTTGAACGCCGGCACCTCCGAATTGAACGACGCCGCCAGGGCACTGGCCAGGGTGGATGTGCTGAACAAAGAACAATTTCGTCTGGCCCTGCGGGCCACCCTGGTCAAAAAGCAGCGGGATGTCAGGGTCTTTGACCTAGCTTTTGAAAGGTTTTTTGCGCCCGGTGAAGTTCAGGAGCAATTGCGCCGCCAGGAAGCTGAGGCAGTGGAAGAACGGGAGCGGGTAATGGAGCAGTCCCAGGCCGAGATCAGGGACGGGGTGGCCCAAAGCGGCGGTGACTGGGCCGGAGGGGCCACAGAACACCTGAGTCTTACTGCTGAACAGTTGGAAACATACTCCAAATTGCCGGAGGGTGAAAAGAACAGGATTCGTAATCTGTTGGAAAATTATCGGGGCAACCCGGTTAACGATCCATCCAGCTTGATTGCCCAGGTGGTTGAAGCGTCACTCGAGTACTGGCGTTACCACCTGAACCGGCAGGAAATGGAGAATCATTCGCACCGCCGGGAACCCGTAGCAAATTATAGCGGGGACGAATCGGTTGATCAAGTGGTCCGCTCAGTGGCCAGGGACCTGGTGGGAGAACCCGAGGAGTCACTGCTGGAAAGGGATATGCTGGCGATTAAGGAACAGGAAATGCCAGCGGTAACAATATTGCTGCGTAAAATGGCTCGGCGTTTGGCCACCGGCCTTTCACGGTGTTACCGCAGCAGTCGCAAAAAGAAGTCTATTGACATTCGGCGCACCGTGCGGGGTAGTGTACGATTCGGCGGCCTGCCCCTTAATTTGCATTTCCGGGGCCGGCGGGTGCAAAAACCACGGCTGATTCTGGTCTGTGATGTGTCCGCCTCCATGGCGGCCTACGCCCGGTTGGTAATCCAGTTTGTGTACGGCCTGTCCGATGTGGTGCGGGACATAGAGACATTCATATTTTCAGAGGATCTGGAACGCATTACCCCTAAGTTGCGCCAGCGCATGGGTTTTGCCGCCACCATGTCGGCGGTGATGGCTGAAAGCACCCAGTGGGGTAAAACCACCAACCTGGCGGCGGCGCTGCGCACCCTGGTCGGAGATTACGACCAGATGTTAACCCGCAACAGCTACTTGATTATAGTCAGCGATACCAAGACACTGGAACCGGAAAACTCAATTGAATTGCTGGGTGACATCAGGCGGCGGGTAAAAGGGGTACTGTGGCTTAACACTCTGCCTCGCAGTCAGTGGCAGGGGGTACGGACCGTGGCCCCGTTTAGGCGGGAGGTGCGTATGTTGGAAAGCAATACTCTGGCCCAGCTTGAAAAATCAATGCATGTTATCTAATTGTTATCTGATAGGTAATCACTTAGGAGTCGGGAGTTAGAAGTCCGAATAAGAACCGGCAAAAAAATATTAATATTTACTGGTATGGCAGAAGGTGCTTACTGCCTGAACAGTATCAAAAAATAACCCCGGGATGATTGAACAGCCCCCTGTCAAGTAGACAGTGGAAATAATAAAAATCCTAGACATCAATCATTTTCGTATGGTTGGTGTCTTTTTTATGCTGCTGAACTGTTAAGGTATTGTCTGTATTCCAATGGGGTCATACCATTTAATCTCTTCTGATAGCGATGACAATTGTAATAATTTATGTACTCTATG
>Ga0209347_1000354_pt1 | contig 123995 bp, 94 predicted proteins | sample AutmiccommuBRH23_FD_187382 | JGI IMG/M metagenome (GOLD analysis project Ga0209347, IMG submission 187382) | Deep subsurface microbial communities from Mt. Terri, Switzerland - Autotrophic microbial communities BRH/23 (SPAdes) (version 2) | ecosystem: Environmental > Aquatic > Deep subsurface >... | reverse complement strand
AGATGTTTTAAACTTTCATCCTTCAGAATTATCGCCAAAATTTCAGCCAGATGGTTTAAATTCTATTGAAAAAGCTGAAAAATTTATAAAAATTGCCTTAGAAAAAGGATCAAATCGTTTTGAATGGTGGCACACCAAAAGCAATGGCGAACTATTCCCTGCTGAGGTTTTGTTAACAACCATTGAAAATGAATTAAACAATAAAGTTATTCATTGTGTTTGGCGAGACATTACAAATCGGAAAAAAGCGGAGCAACAATTACAAAAGCAAAATGAAGAATACAGGTTACTTTCTGATGATTATTTAATCCAAAACACTGCTTTACAGCAACTAAGCAACGAATTGTCTGAAAAAAACAAATTGCTGCTTGTAACCAAACATAGGTTTGAAAATTTATTTGAGTACAGCCCAGTTTCGCTTTGGGAACAGGACTTTTCGCAAGTTATCAAACTTTTAAATGAAAAGAAAGCTGATAAAATTGATTTAAGAACCTATTTTGACGAAAATCCAAATTTTATAAATGAATGTCTGTCAAAAATAAAAATACTCAATGTTAATAAAATTACATTGGATTTGCTAGGCGTTAAAAATATAAATGAACTCAAAGCGCTATTAACAAAAACAAACAATAAAAAATCGCTTGAAGCAGTTAAAGAAGAAATGTTGTCAATTGCTTCAAATAATAAAATATTTACAGGTGAAACAGAATTTACAAGCACTAGCGGAAAAAATATTTCAGCAATTGTAACTTCAGCAATTATTGATGATTATGGTAAAGCCATCGCTTCAGTAATTGATATTACGGAATTAAAAAAGGCGGAAATTGAACTTCAGGAAGCCAAAGAAAAGGCGGAAGAAAGTGACCGTCTTAAAACGGAGTTTATACAAAACATGTCGCATGAAATCCGAACACCGATGAACGGTATTTTGGGATTTTCGGAATTGTTAGACAACCCTGTTTTACCCGAAGAAAAGAGAAAAAAATTTATTGAAATCATTAAAAGCTGCACCCATCAGTTATTGCATATTATTGATGATATTATGGAAATTTCTGTATTGGAAACCAAACAAATTAAGGCTGATGAGTATCCTGTTTGCCTAAATGATTTATTGTGTGAGCTGTATACCGTTTTCAGTATGAAAGCAACAATAAAGCATATAAAATTAGTTTTAAAAAATGGGCTGTCAGATCAAGAAAGCACCATACTTACCGATAAAAACAAGCTCAATAAAGTGTTAAACAATTTGCTGGAAAATGCATTGAAATTTACCGATGAAGGAAATGTTGAATTGGGGTATAAACTTAATAAGAACAGGGAACCTGCTGAACTGGAGATTTTTGTAAATGACAGCGGAATTGGCATTAAACCTGAAAAACAAAAAATGATTTTCGAACGGTTTTCACAAGCAGAAAAAGAACTTTCCAAAAAAGTGGGCGGTTTGGGTTTGGGGCTTTCCATCGCAAAGGAAAATGCAGAGCTGTTGGGCGGGAAAATTTCTGTGATATCCGAACTTGGTGAAGGCGCAATGTTTTTTTTAACAATACCTTATAAGCCAATGAATAAGGCTGAAGAAATTTTTAAAGAAGAAGAAATAATCTCAGAAAAAAAAGAGAAATACACCATTTTAGTCGCTGAGGATGAAGAAGTAAACTTTATGGTTTTAGAAATATTGCTGTTGGATAAACTGAAACTTCCATGCACTATAATTCGCGCTAAAGACGGTATGGAAGCTATTGAGTTATGTAAAAATAACTCAGCTATTAAAATTGTTTTAATGGATATAAAAATGCCAAAAATGGACGGTCACGAAGCTACAAAACGAATAAAAGAATTTCGTCCAAACTTACCGATAATTGCACAAACAGCCTTTTCATCACCAGAGGAGAAAGAAAAAGCATTTTTATCGGGATGTAATGATTTTATAGCAAAACCTATTAGCAAAGACGCCTTAAATGGCGTAATAAACAATTATTTATTGGCAGATAAAAATAAAGAATCTACTTTAAAAAACTATTAATAAGATGTCACCTGTTTTTAACTAAAATAGCAGGCAAGATGGCGTAGGAGAAGCTATACTGTGCAAAAAAGTTAGGTTCCCTGTTTTTTTCTCGAGACGATAAACACTGATGTTTTTACTCCTTTGGTTGGCGGCCAACAAATAATTTCCGTCTGGAGATAGCGTAAAATTTCGCGGCCAATCGCCGTTGGTGCTTATGGTTTGTGTTTTTTGAAGCTCTCCGCTTTTTTTGTGTATTTTAAATACAACAATGCTGTTTTCGCCACGGTTAGATCCATATAAAAACTTCCCGTCTTTTGATAAATGAATATCTGCACAAGAACTTTTACCGTCAAATCCATCAGCCAATGTGCTGATGTTTTGCACAAAAACATAATGGTCTTTTTGCTTTTTTAACACAGAAATTGTAGAATTCAATTCGTTGATCACATAAATAAATTTTCCTTTTTTTGCTATTTCAAAATGTCGCGGACCCGCGTTATTTTCAATTTTATAGCTAGTATTTATAAGGTATTTATTATTATTTTCAACAAAATAATATTGCGAGAAAGTGTTGAGTCCAAGATCGGCAATAAACAAATTCTTTTTAAAAAATTTGGCCGAATGCGCATGTGACTGCTCACTTCCTTTGCTGTGATCTATGATTTGCATTGCAGGTGAAATTTCGCCATTTTTTAATATGGAATGCACAGAAACCGTTCCGCCGGAATAATTGGAAACAGCCACTTTGGAATCGCTTTCATTTAACTGAATATGGCATGGATGTGCGCCGTTGCTGCTCACGTTATTAATGAAGTTAAGCGTTCCGTCTTTTGAAACCGAATACGCATTTACAAAGCCACTTTTAGCGCCTTCAAAACTGTCAGTTTCTCCAACCGAATACAGCAGTTTTTTGTTGGATGAAAAGGTGATAAATGATGGATTTACAGCTGCAACAGCCAATTTTTTGTTGGAGAGTTCGCCAGTTTTCAGGTTAAAATCGTACAGATAAATTCCTTCACTGTCGGCATCTGCATAAGTGCCAACGTACAATGGAATGTTTTGGGCAGAAGCTATTGAAAAACAAAAAAACAAAAAGATAAAAGAATAAATTTTCATCATAAAAAGTTGCTAAAATTATTTGTAACAAATCAGTTTGTCAACAGTAAATTTACAAATTATTAATCAATTAATTGCGACTTTTAACCGCAATCCCGATAGCTATCGGGGCACAAAGTTTTTTCGCAATGTACGCAATTAGATAGCCATAAATTTAATCTGTATTTTTGCGTATTCTTTGCGCATTTTCATTGCACTCCTTGCGGTTAAGTAACGTGTTGATATATATTAAATTAAGATAGTACTTTAATATTATTTCACCAAAATCCCTTTTTTGTTCAACAAAGGAATCATTCGCAACGCGCTTTCTTTGACGGTTCCTTTTTCAAACAGGTATTTTTTGTCGAACATGGCATTTCCTTCAAAAAATGTGACATTAAAAAAATTGGAAAGTTTTAAAACTTCTTCCTGCATCAATTCAACTTTTGCAAAAGATTTTGCCGGAAGTTTTTCAATTTTATGGCGCAGCAATGAAGTTTCTGTCAGTTTCTCTTCATCATAACCTTTGGAAACCACCAACACCATTTCTAAATCAACCTCTTTATTGTTAATGATATAAGCATTCCAGTCATCACATTGAAAAATGTCGTTGTATTCCTTTACAATGGCCATAAAAACCTCGGTAACTTCAGGAATTTGGATGTCTTTTTTCATCGATTTTGAATCAGGAATTTTGAGTATTTTTTTACTTTTAAATATTTAATATCGAACTTCTAATATTTAATATTTTTTCTAGTATACCGATTTAAACTGCTCTAAAAATCGGACATCGTTTTCATAAAACATTCTGATATCAGGAATTTGGTACAACAGCATCGCAATGCGTTCTATGCCCATTCCAAAAGCGTAGCCTGAATAAATTTCAGGGTCTATGTTGGTGTTTTTAAGCACATTTGGATCTACCATACCGCAACCCATAATTTCGAGCCAGCCGGTTCCTTTGGTAATTTTATAATCGGTTTCGGTTTCCAGTCCCCAATAAATATCAACTTCAGCGCTTGGCTCCGTAAACGGAAAATAAGAAGGACGCAGGCGTATTTTTGATTTTCCGAACATTTCTTTGGTGAAATAGAGCAAGGTTTGCTTTAAATCGGCAAAAGAAACATCAGTGTCAATATACAAACCTTCCACCTGGTGAAAAATGCAATGTGCACGTGCTGAAATATCTTCATTTCTAAAAACGCGACCCGGAGAAATGGTGCGAATAGGCGGTTTATGGCTTTCCATAAAGCGCACTTGAACCGATGAGGTATGCGTGCGTAATAAAATATCCGGATTTTTTTCGATAAAAAAAGTGTCTTGCATATCACGTGCCGGATGGTATTCGGGCAAATTCAAGGCCGTAAAATTGTGCCAGTCATCTTCAATTTCCGGACCTTCAGAAACGGTAAAGCCAATGCGTGAAAACACCTCAATAATTTTGTTTCTCACCAAGGATATTGGATGGCGTGAACCCAGTTCAATAGGTTCGGCAGGGCGCGTTAAATCGCCATAGATTCCTTTTTGATCGCTCGAGTTTTCTATAGCTTCCTTTAATTGGTCAACTTTGTTTTGCGCTGCATCTTTCAACGTGTTTAATGCTTGTCCGAAATCTTTTCGTTCGGCAGGCGCCACGTTTTTAAATTCAACAAATAAATCATTAAGCAATCCTTTTTTACCCAAAAATTTAATTCTGAAAGATTCAATCTCCTCTTTGGAAGTGGTGTTAAATGCCAATACTTCACCAATCAGTTCTTTTACTTTAGCCAACATTATACAGAAAATTAGGTTGCAAATTTACACAATTTTATTTTTATAAAATTGAATAAATCTTTTGAAAAACATTAAAATTCATTGTGAAAATGATATCTTGCATTTGAAAATAAATGCTGATAAAATGAACAGAAATCCATTGCCCGACTTAAAAAATTATGAGTTTGAAGAGGTTGCATTTAACCAATTGATGCAAAACAGAATCAACAAAGTGCTCATAGTTTGCTCTAACTATGATTATTACATGTTGGAGGAAGACGGCCGGATAGACGAGCGAATTTTTAATGAATATATGGCGCTGAATTTAAGATATCCGCCAAGTTTTATTCACGCCAACTCCGCCAAAAGAGCCATAGGGATGATGAATTCCGATAAAATTGATTTGGTGATCACTTGGCTGGACATTGGCAACTACAAGGCTTTTGAATCGTCTAAACTGATCAAAGAAGCTTTTCCAAACATCCCAATTGCGGCATTAAGTCACTATTCATCTGAATTAAGGAAAAAAGTGCTCAGCGAAAATACGGGAATCATCGATTTTGTGTTTCACTGGAACGGGAATGTCGATATATTTTTGGCGATTATTAAACTTACTGAAGACCGGATGAATGCCGAAAAAGACATCAATCAAATTGGTGTGAAGGCCATTTTGCTGGTGGAAGATTCCTTGAAATTTTATTCGAGGTATTTGCCCATTATGTACAAAATCATTTTAAAACAAACGCGTTCATTTATGTCGGAAGGCCTTAATGAACACAGGGCAATGATGTTGATGCGCGGCCGGCCAAAAATTTTGCTTGCCACAAACTATGAAGAAGGGCTGTTTCTTTTTGAAAAATACAAACACAATTTGTTGGGCGTTATTTCTGATGTCAGCTATCCTAAAGACGGAAAACGGGATCCTGATGCCGGATTCGAATTCTTAAAATATGTAAGAAGCCATGAACGTTATTTTCCGTTTTTGGTGCAGTCATCCGATAAAAATAATGAAAAACGGGCCTTAGAACTCAAAGGAAAATTTTTATACAAACATTCTGAAACTTTAGGCAAGGAAATAAAAAGTTACATTACCAAATATTTTTCTTTCGGTGCTTTTGAATTTTGGGACCCAACTCAAATGAAAGTTTTGGCAACTGTTGAAGATTTAAACAGTTTTCAAAGGGTTTTAACTACAGTAACACTCGATTCAATAGTTTACCACGCCAAAAGGAGCGAATATTCAAAATGGCTAAGATCAAGGGCGCTTTTTCCGTTGGCCAATTTATTCAGCAATGTAGAATACGAAGATTTTGAAGATCCTGAGGAAATCAGGGATTTTTTAATCAGAGCAATTAAAGCCTACAGAATATACAGATCTAGAGGCGTTATTTCAAAATTCAGTAAAAACACGTATGACGAATATTTAGGTTTTGCGAGAATTGGGGAAGGATCTTTAGGCGGGAAAGGACGCGGACTGGCATTCATCGATTCGTTTTTGAAACGCCATAAATTGTTCAATAAATACAAAGATGTCAATATTTGCATTCCGCGAACGGTGGTGTTGAGCACAGAAGTTTTTGACGAGTTTATGGAAAAACATGAATTGATAGGGTATGTGGCGAATTGTAATGATGATGAAGAAATTTTAAATAAATTTATCTCAAAACCATTGCCAAAATGGGTGATGGAAGACATTCGCGTTTTTTTAAATGTAACCAAATCACCAATAGCGGTGCGTTCCTCCAGCGTTTTGGAGGACTCACATTACCAGCCGTTTGCAGGCGTGTTTTCAACCTACATGATTCCAAATACCGACAAAACCAGAATGGTGGAGATGGTGGCAAGTGCCATTAAGTCGGTGATGGCATCTGCCTTTTTTCAAAACAGCAAGGCATATTTAAAAGCGACATCACACACCATTGAAGAGGATAAAATGGCAGTTATTTTGCAGGAAGTCACCGGAAAACAATATGATGATGTTTATTATCCTAACATTTCCGGAGTGGCACGTTCCATTAATTTTTATCCAATTGATCAGGAATTGCCCAATGAAGGAACCGCAAATATCGCTTTAGGTTTGGGTGAAATTATTGTTGGCGGCGGAAACACTTTGAGATTTTCGCCTTACCATCCAAAAAAGGTGTTGCAACTCTCGTCTCCTGGCTCCACACAACGCGACACGCAGCAATATTTCTTTGGATTGGACATGAACCCCGACAGTTATGTGGCATCAACCAGCGAAGCCATCAATAAAAAGAAAATTACCATTAGAAATGCCGAAAAACATGGCTCCTTAAAATTTGTGGCTTCAACCTATGATTTGCAAAATAACATTATCAAACCCGGTGTTTTGCATGATGGTTTGCGTGTGATTACGTTTGACAATATTTTAAAATACAACACCTTTCCCTTGCCTGAAATTTTGCAGGATCTATTGCGTATTGGACAGCGTGAAATGCGAAATCCTATTGAAATGGAGTTTGCGGTGAATTTGGATGTTCCACAAGGACAACCGAAAGAATTTAGCTTTTTGCAAATCAGGCCCATTATCGAAAGCATCGAGACCTTGAGCACACTTCCGGATGATTTTGATGTTGAGGACACCATTATTTACTCTGAATCAGCACTGGGTAATGGAAATTATGAGAATATTCACGATATTATTTATGTCAAACCAGAAACGTTTAACGCGGCAAACACAAGAAAAATAGCTGCCGCAGTTGAACAAATTAATAAAAAATTTACAGAAAAAGATAAAAACTATATCTTAGTTGGGCCCGGAAGATGGGGATCTAGCGATCCATGGTTGGGAATTCCCGTGATTTGGCCCCAAATAGCATCAGCAAAAATTATTGTGGAAGCCGGACTAAATAATTTTAGGATTGATCCAAGTCAGGGAACGCATTTTTTCCAAAATTTAACCTCATTTAAAGTGGGCTATCTAACCATAAACCCTTTTATTGATGATGGGTTTTTCGATTTGGAGTATTTAAATAAACAAAGGGCGAGTTATGATGATGAATATTTAAGACACGTGCATTTTAAAGAACCGCTCACTGTTATTATTGAGGGAAAAAGCAATAAAGCGGCCATCTTTAAAGAAGGATATAAATTGAATAAGGGCCAAAACACTTCTTTAAAATTAAATGATGACGAACTTCCTGATGGTTTTATTTAGGAACAGGTTGCGACCTGTCCGTTCTAAATATTAAAAATTAAAAGTTAAAAGAAATTGGGATTTCAATAAAATTTATAGCGCAAAAATGATCTTTTTTGCGCTTTTTATTTTTGTTCAACGAAAACGTTTTAGAAAAACGCTAAAATTAAAAATTATTGACTCTTTTTTGTTTAAGAATTAATATATTATCTGTAATTTTGTACCTAATTATTTAAATATTTAATAAATTATATATACGATTAAATTATATTATTATGAATGTAAAAAATATATTGACAAACCTTGAAACCAAACATCCAGGTGAAAAGGAGTATTTACAAGCAGTTCATGAAGTGTTAGAATCCATTCAAACAATTTATGATGAAAATCCTCAATATGAGGCCGCTAAAATTATTGAAAGATTGGTTGAACCTGACCGTATTTTAACTTTTAGGGTTTCTTGGGTTGATGATGAAGGAAATGTTCAAATTAACTTAGGACACCGAGTGCAATATAACAATGCAATTGGACCATACAAAGGCGGAATTCGTCTACATCCTAGCGTAAATTTAAGTATCCTTAAATTTTTAGGATTTGAACAAACATTTAAAAATGCCTTAACAACGTTGCCTATGGGTGGCGCAAAAGGAGGATCTGATTTCAATCCAAAAGGAAAATCAGATGCGGAAATTATGCGTTTTTGTCAAGCTTTTATGTTAGAGTTATGGCGCGTTATTGGCCCTAGCCAAGACGTTCCTGCGGGAGATATTGGAACTGGCGGCAGAGAAATTGGTTTTATGTACGGAATGTATAAAAAACTGCAGTTTGAAAATACAGGGGTTTTCACAGGTAAAGGTTTAAATTGGGGAGGAAGTTTGATCAGACCGGAAGCTACAGGTTTTGGCGCAACGTATTTCACAAATGAAATGCTTTCAACAAATAACGACACTTTTAAAGGAAAAACAGTTTCTGTTTCTGGTTTTGGAAACGTGGCGTGGGGCGTTGCTCTAAAAGTTACTGAACTTGGCGGTAAAGTTGTGACCATTTCTGGTCCTGACGGTTATATTTATGATGAAAGAGGTTTAGATGCTGAAAAAATTGATTATTTATTGGCGCTTAGAGCTTCAAACAACGATATAGTTTCTCCTTACGCAGAAGTATTTCCGGAAGCTAAATTTTACGCTGGAAAAAAACCTTGGGAAGTTGCTGTTGATATTGCAATGCCTAGCGCAACCCAAAATGAATTGGACGGCGAGGATGCTAAATTATTGATTAAAAATGGCGTAAAATATATTGTTGAAGTATCCAATATGGGTTGTACGCCTGAGGCTGTTGAATTATTCCATAAAAACAGATTACCTTTTGCACCGGGTAAAGCTGCAAATGCTGGTGGTGTTGGTGTTTCTGGTTTAGAAATGTCACAAAATGCCATGAAATTAAACTGGACAAAAGAAGAGGTTGATGCAAAATTACACCAAATTATGTCTTCTATTCATGTGGCTTGTGCTAAATTCGGAACTGAAAATGACGGGTATATCAACTATGTTAAAGGCGCGAATATCGCTGGATTTATCAAAGTTGCCGATGCCATGTTAGATCAAGGAATTATATAATTTCACTTAAAAATGCAAAAGCCGGCCTAAATTATTTTAGACCGGCTTTTTTATGGATAAATTGTAATTATTCCGATTTTGAACCTTCAAATTGCTGTTCTTTTAATTTAAACAAGATATTGAAAGTGGTTAAGCTTCCGTAAATTCTTGTGATATATTGTTGTAAATCTACTTTATCCAAATCATCCAGTTTACTCGAATTTATTTTTTGTTCCATCACGCGCAATCGGTCTCTTACCATCACAATTTTGTGAAAAAACACATCAATCGGAATTTCTTTGCTGGCCAATTTTGGGTCTTTGGGTTCCATAATTAATTTTCCGCCTTTCCATCGGTCGCCCAAATGCACGACTTCAGAAATATCCGACCATTGTTTCAACATATTTTTTAGGGTAGTTTCAACATCGTAAAAACTAACGGTATCAACCTCATCTTCAACACATTCAATAATTTCAAATTTGCTGTCGATGGCAATGGTTTCCAATCCGTTTTCAATAAAAGTCACCCAATAGTCTTTGGCGCTCACATTGGTAACCACGCCCAATCCAAATTCCTCGTGTTTAATTCGAGATCCGATTCCCAGTATTTTCATTCTGTACAGATTTAATTTAACAAATAGAGGCCTAAAATAGTCAAAATAAAATAAACGGCCAACGACATAGCGCTGGCATAATCTTTCGCCAATCGCTGGCCAATCAACAACATCAGCAATGTAATGGCAGCGAATTCCAGTCCAACTTTTGCCACAGCGCCATCGCCTTCAGTAATAATAAAATAACAGCCAATAAGCATTAAAATACCTGCGGCAATTTCGAAAATCAATACCGTCAGCAACAAGAGCGGAACCATTTTTTGAAGTGGCGAATTTTGAAAATGACCGGTGATAAACTCCACATTTCCTTTCCAATCGGTGATTTTATCAATGGCCGATTGCAAAAAAGTAATAATCAAAAATAGTAAAACCAATATTTCGACAGAATGGTTGTTGAAAACAGACATTATTTTTCTAGGTTTTTTAGGCTTCTTTAATATGCAGAAGCCGCGTTAGTTTTATGGACAAATCGAGCAAAATTATTTTGGCATTTCCATTGCGTTCTATGTGATAAATGGCTTCATTTAATTCTTTGTCAATTTCAATAATATTGCCGCTGTGCACAAAAGGCGCAAAATTTTCCAGGTTAAAATTGGGCGTTTTCGGTTGTAAAAAAACGAGCGATTCCGCATTATAATTCAGCAATAATGCCTGTCTAAAAAACTGCAGGCAATAATTTAAAAATCGTTTTTGGGTTTCTCTTCCGGTTTTTGAAATGGTGTCGCTCCACCCAATAAGTTCCTGGATAATCGCGGCGTTTCCCTTTGCTTTAAATGCGGCTCTCACCCAAATGATAAACCATTGTTCAAACTGTTCGTCGGAGGTGTCGTTGTGCAATAAATGCAACGCTTTATTAAAATCGCCATCGGCTTGTATGGCAATTTGTTTCGCAATTGGCGGGTCGGTTCCTTCTATTTCAACCAAGCCTTTTACAATGTCATTTTCCGACAATAGCGGAAAATGCAACACCTGGCAACGTGATTTTATGGTTGATATAATTTGGTCTTCATTTTCGGCAACCAAAATAAATACCGTTTTTTCAGGTGGTTCTTCAAGCAGTTTTAACAATTTGTTTGATGCCGAGGCGTTCATTTTTTCGGCCATCCAAATAATCATTATTTTAAAACCGCCTTCATACGATTTCAGTTTTAAGGCTTTTACAATTTCTTCGGCCTCATCAACGCCAATTTGGCCTTGTTTGTTTTCAACGCCGATGGATTGCAGCCATTCAAATAAATTTCCGTAGGGATTCAACGCCACAAAACTGCGCCATTCTTCCAAAAACAAATTGCTTACAGGTCGGGTTTTTACCACTTCGTTTGTTGCCACCGGAAAGGCAAAATGCAAATCGGGATGCATTAATTTTGAACACCGCATATTGCATGATTCCACGTCGCTGCTGCCTTTGCACAAAATATATTGGGCATAGGCAATAGCTATCGGCAAAGTTCCCGTGCCTTCCTTGCCAATAAATAGTTGCGCATGAGAAATACGGCCGTTATCGGTCGATTTCATCAGGTGATTTTTCAAATGCGTTTGTCCTAAAATTTCTGAAAATTCCATTGAAGCGAAAGTAAAACTTTTTCAGCAAAGAAAAAATCTAAAGGAGCCAGAAAATTTGGTATTTACAACGCGTAGGCTCTTTCGGTTAAGTTTTTTAAACTTTAAAAGCAAACATAAAGAATTTGGCAAATTACACTTACATACAAAATATCAAAACCAGCTATTAAAACCTAAATTTCTTAAACAAATCCCAAAGCACAACGCCCACACTTACCGAAATATTCAAAGAATGTTTGGTGCCAAATTGCGGAATTTCAATGCAATAATCCGATGCGGAAACCACTTTTTGCTGAACGCCTTTTACCTCATTTCCAAAAATAACCGCATATTTTTGGTTGGGTTCAATGGTAAAATCTTGCAGCATCGTACTGTTTTCGGCCTGTTCAATCGCCAAAATTTTAATTTTTGAATCGTTCAGTCTTTCAATAAGTTCAAGTGTATCTTCAACGTATTCCCAATCAACAGATTCGGTGGCGCCCAAGGCAGTTTTATGAATGTCCTTATGCGGCGGTTTTGCAGTGATGCCGCACAAATAAATTTTCTCAATCAAAAAAGCATCGCTGGTTCTAAAAACCGATCCAATATTGTTCAGACTTCTGATATTGTCAAGAACAACAATCAGCGGAATTTTAGCCGTTTTTTTAAACGCTTCAACATCCAATCGTTCCAATTCACTGTTTTTTAATTTTCTCATTGTTTTTTTTATTTGTTGAAACGCTGAATCTTTCAATTAAAATGTAACTTCGCAAAACTAATGTAAATTCTTAAAAAATTGGCGTCAAAAATCGATAAAGTCTCTCCCTTAATGAAACAATACAATGCCATCAAGGCAAAATATCCTGATGCCATGTTGTTGTTTAGGGTTGGCGATTTTTATGAGACTTTTGGCGAAGACGCCAAAAAAGCATCCCGAGTTTTAGGAATTGTTTTAACCAAACGCGGCGCCGGAAGCGAATCAGAAACTGCTTTGGCCGGATTTCCGCACCACTCACTGAATACCTATCTTCCAAAATTGGTAAAAGCCGGAATGCGTGTGGCAATTTGCGACCAGCTGGAAGATCCAAAAATGACAAAAACCATTGTAAAACGCGGTGTTACGGAATTAATAACGCCTGGCGTTTCCTTAAACGATGAAGTTTTACAGTCTAAAACCAATAACTTTTTGGCGGCAGTACATTTTGGAAAAAGACTGCTTGGCATTTCATTTTTAGACGTTTCAACCGGCGAATTTTTAACCGCACAGGGAAATGCAGAATACATTGACAAACTGTTGCAAAATTTCAGTCCGAGTGAGGTTTTGGTTCAAAAACAGCACAAAGCAAAATTCAACGAATTGTTTGGCGACCGGTTTTATAATTTTTATTTGGAAGACTGGATTTTTCAGTCTGAATATGCCAACGAAGCATTGACCAGCCATTTTAAAGTGAAAACCCTCAAAGGTTTTGGGATTGAAGAATTGGAAGAAGGCATCATTGCATCTGCCGTGGTTTTGTATTATCTCTCAGAAACACAACACAACAAATTAGAGCATATTGCGGTCATCAATCACATATCCGAAGAAAACTATGTTTGGATGGACCGGTTTACCATTCGAAATTTAGAGTTGTACCATTCCAATTCGCCAAATGCCGTGACGCTTTTGGATGTGATTGACAAAACCATTTCGCCTATGGGCGGCAGGTTGCTTAAACGCTGGCTTGCATTGCCTTTAAAAGATTTAAATCGCATCAAAAGGCGCCATGATATTGTAAAATATTTTATAGACAACGACGACTTTTTTGAATTAACCATTTATCAAATAAAGCAAATTAGCGATATTGAACGGTTGGTTTCAAAAGTGGCGGTGGGAAAAGTGAATCCCCGGGAAGTTGTGGCGCTTAAAAATTCTCTGAATGCCATCATTCCCATAAAAGAAGCCGCAGAAAAAAGCAACAACGAAGCGTTAAAAATAATTGGTGAACAACTGCAAAGCTGCACCACCATCCGTGAAAAAATTACCAAAACATTAAACGAAGACGCACCCGTAAATATCAATAAAGGAAATGCCATTGCAAGCGGCGTTTCGGCTGAATTGGATGAATTGCGCGCCATTTCAACCTTGGGAAAAGGTTATTTGGACAATATGCAGGCGCGTGAAATTGAACGCACCGGCATTTCTTCCTTAAAAATTTCCTTCAACAATGTTTTTGGCTATTATATTGAAGTTCGCAATACGCACAAAGACAAAGTGCCTGAAGATTGGATTAGAAAACAGACTTTGGTAAGTGCCGAGCGCTATATCACCGAAGAATTAAAAGAATACGAAACCAAAATTTTAGGCGCTGAAGATAAAATCGGAAAACTCGAAAATGAACTTTTTGCAGAACTGATCAGCTCTTTGATGGATTCTATTCAGCCCATTCAGCTAAACGCCCAATTAATAGGTCAGATTGATTGTTTGAGTTCTTTTGCCGAAGTGGCCAAGCAAAACAATTACGTGCGTCCGCTTTTGGATGAAAGCACCGATTTGGAAATTAAAAACGGCCGTCATCCGGTGATTGAAAAGCAATTGCCAATAGGCGAAGAATATATTGCCAATGACGTTGTTTTAAACAGAAACCAGCAACAAATTATTATGATTACCGGTCCGAATATGAGCGGTAAATCGGCTATTTTACGCCAAACTGCCTTAATTGTGCTGTTGGCGCAAATGGGAAGTTACGTGCCTGCGCAAAACGCCCGAATTGGTGTGGTCGATAAAATATTTACGCGTGTTGGTGCCAGTGACAATATTTCTATGGGTGAATCAACTTTTATGGTTGAAATGAACGAAACCGCCAGTATTTTGAACAATATTTCCGAAAGAAGTTTGGTGTTACTGGATGAAATTGGCCGGGGAACAAGCACCTACGACGGAATTTCAATTGCCTGGGCCATTGCAGAATATTTGCATGAACATCCATCAAATGCAAAAACCTTGTTCGCCACGCATTACCACGAATTAAATGATATGACCAATACGTTTGAACGTGTAAAAAACTTCAACGTTTCCGTAAAAGAACTGAAAGATAAAGTGGTTTTTCTGCGAAAATTGGTTCCCGGCGGCAGCGAACACAGTTTTGGAATTTACGTGGCTAAATTGGCAGGTATGCCGTCATCGGTTATTCACCGTGCAACAAAAATGCTGAAGCAACTGGAAAAAAACCACACAAATTCATCCGTAAAAGAAACCTTGAAAACGGCTTCTGAAAACGACATGCAACTGAGCTTTTTTAAGTTGGATGATCCTTTGCTTGAAAACATCAAAGAAGAAATTCTCTCCACCAACATCGATACGCTTACGCCTATTGAAGCCTTGATGAAATTGAATGAAATAAAACGCATGATCACCAAAAAGTAAATAATATTGGCTATTTTGTTTTTATAATGTTAATTGTTTTGTTGAGTTTGTTAAGATTAATTCTTTGAATCGTTTTTTAACTATCTTTGTCCTCTAAAATATTTGAACATGTTTTTATTTATCAGCGGTGGCGAAATATTTGTAATTTTATTGGTGGTTGTGATGGTTTTTGGAGCGGACAAACTTCCGGAAATTGCACGCGAACTGGGAAAAGGAATGCGTCAAATTAAAAATGCAACCAATGACATTAAGCGCGAAATTCATAATAGCGCCGAAAAAAACGACATTGATATTGATGTTGCCGCAAAAGTGAGAAATGAGGTAAACAGGATAAAAGACAATTTTGATGATTTCTCTAACCCTATGAAAAAAGTTAAGGATGATATTGAAAAATCCATAAATCCTTTAAAAGATGCCGACGGAAATTTGGTGAGTTATTTTACAAAACCAAAGGATGCCAAAAATACCATAACAGACATTTCAGCTGACATCACCGCAGATTCCTCAACTACGGCCATAGACCTTAAAAATGTTGCCCAAGATTCCGAAACGCCAACAGAAGAAGTTAAAAATGTTGCTGAAAATTCTCCTGAACCTGAAGTTAAAGATCCCAAAGAAGAAGAGAACGGATCTGTTAAAAGAGAAAGATAATTTTCAAATTACCGCATTAAAAAATTCCTGCTTATTTCACCCTGCTAATCGACAATCCATCCCTGATTGGCAGCAAAATTGTTTCAATTCTATCGTCATTATTCAACAATTCATTATATGCAACCAAGGCTTGGGTGTCTTTATCATGGGGTTCAATTTTTTCAACAACTTTCCCGCTCCACAACACATTGTCGGATAAAATTACGCCGCCCGAATTCATTTTATCAATAATCATCTTAAAATAGGTAATGTAATTTTCTTTATCCGCATCAATAAAAACCAGATCGAATTTTTCGTTTAAGGTTGGGATAATGTCCAAAGCATTTCCAACCAACTGTTTTATTTGTAAATTATAGGGCGATTGCTCAAAATATTTTTTGGCAAAATCTTCCAGTTCTTCATTTTTATCAATGGTGAAAAGCGTTCCGTTTTTTTGCATTCCTTCCGCCAAACATAAAGCCGAATAACCGGTATAAGTGCCAATTTCCAAAATGTTTTTTGGCTGGATTAATTTAGAAATCATCGACAAAATTCTGCCCTGATAACCTCCGCTCAACATCCTGGGATTTAACACTTTTTGCCAAGTTTCCTTATTCAACTGTTGCAATAATTCTGGTTCTTTTTGGGAATGATTTACAACGTAATCATTTATTTTTTCAGGTAAAAAATTCATTTTATTTTATATTTTAAAGGAAACAAAAGACGCTGTCTTCAACAAAAATTTATCAATAAATTAATTCTCCACAGCAATCTTTAAGGTCTATTTATGGATTAAGCTTCTATTTTGGTTTTTAATTCCTGCGCCATGCAATTCATTTCATCTTGATTTAAATGATGCGTTTTATGGCTTTCCGCTTCCTTTAATTTTCTCAAACAAACACTCATCATCTTGTTTTGTTTGGCGTAAAGTCCGCATTTTTTACATAAAAATAAATGAGTGCCAAGTTTTATTTTTTCCCAAACGGAGGCTTCCTTATATTGGCTTTTGTCGCAAATTTCAGTTGCTTCATTGCATGTAATTTTCATGTCAATATATTTTAAATTTTAAACCAATTTTCTTCCATGCACTTTCTGAGTTGGGTTCGGGCTCTGTGAATAATGACCCAAAAATTTGTCGAAGTAATTTCAAGTTCATTACAAATATCCTCCGTTTCAATTTGATGCACGGTTTTCATCCTAAAAACCATAGCGTATTTTTCGGGCAGGCTTTCGATGCATTTTTCCAAAACAATGGCCAATTCTTCGTTTTCAATCTTTTTTTCAATTTCACCGCTCCAGTCGGTTGGCGCACGTTCTTCCAGCCATTCTCCTTCTCTTTCGCCTTCCGCATAAAAACTCATACGCACTTCAGCCTTTCCTTTTGTCGAATTAATTTTGCGGTAATAATCAACAATTTTACGTTTTAATATAGCGATTAACCAAGTGCGTTCGCTGGATTCTCCTTTAAAATTATCCTTTGCCTTTAAGGCCGAAAAAAAAGTGTCCTGTACCAAATCTTTGGCCAAATCTCGGTCATTAAGCCGGCTAATGGTATAATTGAAAAGGTAATCGGCATGCAAGCTGACCCATTTTTCCGGATTTAAAAATTGTTTATCGGTTACAGACATTTAAAGGCTATTTTCTGATTGGCTAAGGTAAATAATTTAACAGAATCATGTTGTTTTAAATTGGATTGACCTTATGTCAATTTCACGCAAGAACGCCAATTTTTGATGAAAAAAATCCTATAAATAAGAAATCATTAACAGTTTAACCCTAAAAATCTGGTAAAATCGGGTTATCTTTGCTTTAAGCCGATAAATCTTCCTTTTTAGACTTTTTGATTTCTGCAATAATTTTATTCCTAGTTTTCAATCATCCATATGAAGTTTTATTCCATATGATTCCATATGAAAAGAGAAATGTTTGACCTAAAAAATAATACAAATGGAACCAATATTCAATAATGAATTAATGAAAGAACTTGTTACATTTCGTAAAATGCTGCACGCCAATCCTGAAGTTTCGGGGAAAGAATACAACACTGCCAAAAGCGTTGCCAACTTTTTAAAAACCTGCACGCCAACCAAAGTCATAGAAAACATTGGAGGAACTGGTATTGTGGCTGTGTTTGACAGTGGAAAATCCGGGAAATCGGTCATGTTTAGGGCAGAATTGGACGCCTTGCCGATACAGGAAATCAACACGTTTTCGCATAAATCAACAATTGCCGGCGTTTCCCATAAATGCGGACACGACGGGCACACGACGGTTTTATTGGGCTTGGCCAGAATTTTATCTGAAAAAAAACCAAAAACCGGAAAAATATTTTTATTGTTTCAACCTGCGGAAGAAGACGGCGAAGGTGCAAAAGCAGTGTTTGCCGACCCAAAATTTGAAACATTAAAACCCGATTATATTTTTGCTTTTCACAACCTGCCTGCCTATCCTTTAAACCAAATTGTGGTGAAAAACAATTCGTTTACCGCCGCCGTAAAAAGCATCATCATTAAAATAAACGGAAAAACCTCACACGCCGCAGAGCCGGAAAACGGCTTGAATCCGGCGCTTGCCATTGCAGAAATTTTACAGGAATCGGCGAAATTTTCCAACAATGATCCAAACCGAAACGATTTTACCTTAATTACGCCAATTCATATTGAAATGGGTGAAATTGCATACGGAATTTCAGCAGGTTATGGAGAAATACGACTTACCATTCGCACCTGGAATGAAGAAACTATGGAAAAATTAACCGCCAATATCATAGATTGTGTTGAAAAAGCAGCTGAAAATCATCAAATACCCATCACCTGTTCGTGGACACAAGAATTTTACGCAAACCAAAATGATGACGAAGCAGTTGAAATCATTAAAGAATCTGCAATAAATTTGGATTTTGACATTTATGAAAGAAAATTTCCTTTTAAATGGGGAGAAGATTTTGGCCTGTTTACGCAACATTTTAAAGGCGCCATGTTTGGCATTGGATCGGGTGAAAAAAGTCCGTCACTGCACAATCCCGATTACGATTTTCCGGATGAAATTTTACCTGTCGCCATGCAATTGTTTCACAAAATAAGCTTACGCATTTTATCATGAAATCCCTTCACACCTCATACATAGAAATCAGCAAATCGGCACTGGAGCACAACCTTCAGTTTTTAAAAAATTACATTGGAAACGGCGTACAAATATCTTCGGTGGTCAAAGGCAATGCTTATGGGCACGGACTTGAAGTGTTTATTCCGCTGGCCGAAAATTGTGGCATCAATCATTTTTCAGTATTTAGCGCCGATGAAGCTTTGCGTGTTCATAACGCAAGCACTAAAAACAGCACGGTAATGATTATGGGACTCATCAACAATGAGCAGCTGGAATGGGCCATTGAAAACAATATTGAGTTTTATGTTTTTGAACAAGACCGCTTGGAAAAAGCGCTTGAAACAGCCAAAAGAATTGGAAAAATGGGCAAAGTTCATATAGAAGTGGAAACCGGAATGAACAGAACCGGATTTGCGATGAACCAACTTCCGGAAGTGTTGAAATTGCTGAAAAACAATAGTGATTACCTCTTTTTTAAAGGACTTTGCACCCATTTTGCAGGACCAGAAAGCATTGCCAATTATTATCGGATTCACAAACAGCAACAGGTTTTCCAAAAAGTGCTGAAAAAAGTGGCTGCCGCTGGTCTAACGCCCGAACAAAAACATACGGCTTGTTCGGCCGCCGCTTTGCGTTATCCTAAATTTCAAATGGATATGGTACGGTTAGGTATTATTCAGTATGGATTTTTTCCCAACAAAGAAATTTTGATTGAGTATTTAACCAAAAAGAAAGTGACTCAAAATCCGTTGAAACGCCTGATTTCCTGGAAAAGCCACGTGATGGATGTGAAGAAAGTAAAAACAGGCGAATTTGTTGGCTACGGCACGTCCTATCTTGCCAATTCCGATTTAAAAATAGCCATTATTCCTGTTGGTTACGCACACGGTTTTAGCCGTAATTTAAGCAATCAAGGCATTGTGCTGATCAACGGACAGCGTGTAAGCGTTGTTGGAACCGTAAATATGAATATGATTACTGTTGATGTTACCCAAGTTAATTCGGTTGAAAAAGGCGATGAAGTTGTTTTGATAGGCAAACAAGGCGACTTGGAAATAAGCGTTTCGTCGTTTAGCGAATTTAGCGAACAGGTAAATTATGAATTGCTTACAAGATTGCCGGAAAATTTACCCAGATTAATTGTAGATTAACTACAAAAAATCTAATTAAAAAGCCCATAAAACGATGCTTTACGGGCTTTTTAATTTTTAATTTTAATATAAATGGAATTGCATCAAATCCCTTTACCAGATTCAAACACATTATTCCCTCTTTCAATATCCGCCATCAATTGTGAAGGATCAATTTCAACTTTTTTCACTTCTTTTGAAACGGGAAAAGTGTAGGTTGGATGTGCCCAGGACCAATTTTTAATTAATGTTGCATCGGTGGTTTTTTCGCCGTGCATCATACTTAAAGGAATGTAAAAATTTTCTGTGCTGCCATCAACATAAGTGATGGAAACATCAATAGGCATCGGTATTTGCCCAACTCGTGCCAACGTAACTGAATTTCCCTCAACTTTCGCCACCGCGTAATCAATGGTATGCGTGGTTTGCGTCCATTCATTCAAAAACCAATCTAATTGAATTCCAGAAATTTTCTCGGCAGTTCGTTTAATATCATTGGGTGTTGGGTGTTTGAATTTAAAATCTTCAAAATATTTTTTGATGGTTTTTTGCACATTTTCTTCTCCGATGATATAATTCAGCTGCGACAAAAACATACTGCCTTTGGTATAGCTTCCAATACCAAAAGCGGCATTGGTGTTAAATCGGTCGGCGTGGGTTGTTAACGATTCTTCAATGTTATTTTTCACCGCATAAAAATAGTTTTTGTAACCTTTTGCATTTGGTTTTCCGTCACCGCCTTCTAAAATTAAGCTGGAAGCCATTGTTGAAACATACGAAGTAAAACCTTCATCCATCCAAGAATGTTTGCTTTCATTGGTTGCCAAAATTTGTTGAAACCAGCTATGCGCCAATTCGTGAAAAACGGTTCCAACTATGTCATTTAAGGTTTCTCCGCCCTCAATTAAAGTGCACATGGCATATTCCATACCGCCATCGCCGCCTTGAATTACTGAATACTGTTTCCATGGATATTCCCCAATATTTTCATTGAAATACTGCAATGCCTTTTCTGTTAAAGGCTGAACAGCTTTCCATGCTTTTGCATATTTTTTATCTTTCTTATAAATGAAGTGAAGTTCTGTTCCATTGGCAGTTTTTAAAATATCGTGCACATAATTTGGATCGGCTGCCCAGGTAAAATCGTACACCTTTGGCGCCACAAAATGCCATTTCAGTTTTTTTCCCTTCGGAAGCTTCAGTGCCTTGGTTTTATCTTCATAGCCATGGCCAACCTCCTGCGGATTTTGCAAATATCCTGTTCCGCCAACGGTATATGTTTTATCAATATGAAGCGTCACGTCAAAATTTGCCCAAACTCCGTGAAATTCACGTGCAATATAAGCATCTGCGTGCCAGCCTTCAAAATCGTATTCCGCCATTTTCGGATACCATTGTGCCATGGAAAGCGCCACGCCATCCACACTGTTTCTGCCGGCCCTGCGAATATGAACAGGCACCTGTCCTTCAAATGTCATGTCAAATTTTACTTTTTCTCCAGGTTGAATTGCTTCATTTAAAGATACTTTTAACACGGTTCCGTCGATACCGAATGTTACGTCTTTTCCGTTTTGTTTTAGCGACAACACTTTTAAATAGCCAATTTCATTGGGTTTCAATTTGGCGATTCTGCTTTCATAAACCGGATTTTCTTTAGTGCCAATATTGTTTACCATTCTTTTATCCGGATCTGGAACAGCTTGTAATCTGGCATCCATTTCACTGTTTGGCTGAAAAGCGTTGAAATACAAATGATAAAAAACGAAATTTAATTCGTCAGGAGAATTGTTGGTATATTCCAATTCCTGTGTTCCTTTATACTGATAATTTTCCGCATCAATATCCACAACCATTTTGTAATCGGCATGTTGCTGCCAGAAAGAAGTGTTATTTTGCGCAAAAACGGCAGTTGAAATAATTGCAAAAAGAAATACAAAAAATCTATTCATAAGGGATTTGTTTATTTGCCGCAATATAAACATTACTTTATAAAACAAAAAAACACACGGCGAACCGTGCGTTTTTTTAACAATAAATTATAAGTTTTTGGTTTTAATTCACCATTTTATCGGCCAATAACAAGGCATTGTAAGCGTTTGCGATACTTCCTGCTTTTGACAAGCTTGAAAACGGCGCTTTATCACCTTTTTGTCCAGGAACAAGCACTTGTAAATTTACTTTAACACCTGAATTCATAATAATGTGTTTTACCTGGCTTGCAGACAATTGAGGATAATAAGAACGAATTAACGTTGCAATACCTGCAACTTCTGGCGAAGCCATAGAAGTACCGCTAAATTTTGCATATTCATCTTTTGGCACTGTTGAATAAATTTGCACTCCAGGCGCAAAAACATCAACATTTAGTTTGCCGTAATTAGAAAATGTAGCAAGCATATTTTCGTTAAAATTGGCGCTTAATGCTCCAATGGTAAGTACATTGTCGGAAATTTCTGTTATTTTATCTTCAGAATCATTTGGAAAATTGTCTTTTACATCAATATTTTTATTGTCGTTTCCGGCAGCGTGCACCAACAAAACATCGTGTTTTTCGGCGTATTTTATAGCGTCAAAAACCCATTCTTTGTTCGGTGAAAAGCTTTTTCCAAAACTCATGTTGATTACTTTTGCGCCATTGTCTACGGCATATCTAATTGCCAACGCAACATCTTTATCGCGCTCATCACCATCTGGTACCGCCCGAACAGACATTAATTTTGCGTTGTGGGCAACCCCTTGCAATCCTTTATTATTATTTCTTGAAGCTAAAATAATTCCGGCCACATGCGTTCCGTGAGATTCTTCCTCTTTTGAACCGATCACAAATCCATTTCCGTAATTTCTGTCGTTAAAATCTTCTGGATTATCGCCAACAATGGCGCGTCCGTCAAAATTAAAATCGTAGTTTTTATTTTTCTTTTGAGTTTCATAATAGTCCAAATAGGCATCTTCATCTAAACCTCTGCCAAATAAACCAATCAAATCACCTACTTGCGCTTTTAATGTTTGGTCATCCGTATTTATTCCCTGTAAATCTTCCAAGGTAATGGCTTGTTTGCCCAAGTATTTTTTAACTGCCGCAAAATTATCGGCTATTTGCTCCATACGGGTCAAGGTTTGGAAATGTCTTGAGGAAGCCGTTTTAAACGCTTCAACATATTCCTGGTATTTTTTAAAGTCGGCTTTGTCGGCTTCACTGATGTCTTCCATTGTTTTACCTTCAAAACGCGGATTTAATTTGGCAACAATACGTGTGATTTCCAATTGTTCAGGAGCGGCAACGCCATTTCCTCCTAAATAATTCCATCCGTAAATATCATCTACATAACCATTCTTGTCATCGTCAATGCCATTTCCGGGAATTTCTTTGGTATTGGTCCAAAGAACGTCTTTTAAATCTTCATGCTCAATGTCAATTCCAGAATCAATAACGCCAACAATAACTGTTACGCCTTTTTTCCCCTCTAAAAATTTATAAGCTTTGTCCAGGCTCATTCCGGGAATGGTGTCCGCCACCAAATCGGCATGTGCCCAATGGTTGAATTGTTCTTCGCCAATGGCGCCTTTCTTTTGTGGCATGGAAATAGTGGTTTCCATGGTTGGAACTGGCTTATCTGCAATAGATTGTACAGAACCGCAACTTGCTAATGTGATTGTTGCCAGCGCGACAACGTACATCAATTTAAATATTCTCATTCTTTTGTTTTGTGTTAATTAAATACTTCGTTAAATGTATAGGTTTGATTTAATCGCACGCCTTTATCGGTGTGTTTTACGGTACAAAGTTCATTGGTGGCATCGTGCTCGAAAAACAAAAAATAATTGTTGTCTGCAGCATTCTTCAAAAACGTATTTTTTTCTTCCATGGTTAAAAGCGGACGCGTGTCATAGCCCATCACGTACGGCAAAGGAATATGCCCAACGGTCGGCAACAAATCCGACACAAAAACAATGGTTTTATCTTGATATTGAATGTGGGGTATCATCAGTTTATCGGTATGTCCGTTTGCAAATAAAATATCGAAACCAAGCGGTGTGTTTTTGGCAAAATCACCGGTTGGCAAATCCACTAAATTCAGTTGTCCGCTCTCTTGGATTGGATTGATGTTTTCTGTCAAAAACGAGGCTTTTTCTCTCGGATTTGGTTCAACGGCCCATTTCCAATGGTTTTTATTGCTCCAAAATTTGACGTTTTTAAACGCTGGTTCATAGCCGGTGCGGTCTTTATTCCACTGAATGCTTCCGCCGCAATGGTCGAAATGCAAATGGGTTAAAAAAACATCGGTTATATCGTCTCTGTGAAAACCATATTTTGCCAAAGAGGCATCAAGCGAAAAGTCTCCGAAGAAATAATAGTAGCTAAAAAACTTTTCTGATTGTTTGTTTCCGGTGCCATTATCGATTAAAATAAGGCGGTCACCGTCTTCAATCAACAAACAGCGCAACGCCATATCAATTAAGTTATTTTCATCTGCGGGGTTTGTACGTTGCCAAATTACTTTAGGAACTACGCCAAACATAGCGCCGCCATCCAGTTTAAAGTTCCCTGTTTCAATGGGGTAAATTTTCATAAATAAAACTTTAACACAAATATACAAGAATTTATTTTTAACAAGGTGTTAAAGAAAACAAAAAACCCAAGCGGTTTGCTTGGGTTTTTGATGAGGCGTCTAGCGGATTCGAACCGCTGTACGAGGTTTTGCAGACCTCTGCCTAGCCACTCGGCCAAAACGCCATTATCGGATTGCAAATTTACAATTTTTTTTTAATTGTATAATCGTTTAACTGCGGATTTGTTGAATTTACGCAATTGTTTGCTATAACTTTGGTCTTTAACTCTTTATCTTTTAATTATTTTTTGGGTCTGTATATTTTTTGGTGGGCGTTCCCCGCCGGCTGGCGGGTCGGGCTTTACGTTTCAATCTTTTTTAATTCGCCAAAAGGCGAATCAAAAAAGTATTTCCACTGCAATCCCTAACGCGGCTTCAAATAATTATTAAAAATCTTCCGGAAGGAAAATTATCGACTTCAAGAGACTTTTTTTCAACTTCCGTCTTCCAACTATTTCACTTTACGCATCTCAACCGTCACCATCGCCACATTGCCGCCGATTGGCGGATTTATTTTTGAAACGGCAACAACAGCTTCTTCAACCAAAGGAATTTCAAGAAAAATCCGGTCCAAAATGCGTTTCACCACCGTTTCCAACAATTTGGATCGCATGGCCATTTCCTGTTTCACTATCTTGTTTAAATGAACATAATCTACCGTATCTGCAAGGTTATCGCTTTGTGCCGATAAGTTTAAATTGGCGTTTACAGAAACATCCACACGATAATCGGAACCAATTTTTCCTTCTTCAAGCAAACAGCCGTGATAGGCGTAAACCCGTATATTTTTTAACTTTATAATTCCCATTTTAAAAATATTTAGGCAAAGATAACTCTAAAAGTCAGAAGTCCGAAGTCAGAAGACGGAAGTTCATATGGAGCTGGAAGTTGCTATTAACCGCAAGGAGTGCAAAGGTAAACTGTAATGCCCGACATGACGCTGATGCGGAATTCATTATTAATTTGAATTCGCGTTAGGGATTGAACGGTGTGTTTGAGCACTTTTTTTGTTGCTTTTCGCAACTAAAAAATGCGAGTAGTAAAAGCCCGACCCTGCCAGCTGGCGGGGAACGCCCAACATAAAAGACTGCCTTTACACGTTTGTTGAATATGCAGTGTGATTTTGTAGTTGCATTGCCGAAAAAAATCAATAATTTTGCAACTTATAAGTCTGATGTTATTATGAGTGAAGAAAAAAAATCGCTGAATTTTATTGAGCAAATTATTGAAGATGATTTGGCAAACGGTTTGGCCCAAGATAAATTACGATTTAGATTTCCGCCTGAACCAAATGGTTATTTGCATATTGGCCACGCGGCTTCCATTTGTTTGAATTTTGGTTTGGGATTGCGCTACAATGCGCCGGTGAACCTGCGTTTTGACGATACAAATCCGGCAAAAGAGGAACAGGAATATGTTGATTCCATAAAACACGATGTGCAATGGCTGGGTTTTACGTGGGACAAAGAATTGTATTCATCGGACTATTTTCAGCAATTGTACGATTGGGCTGTGGAAATTATAAAAAACGGAAAAGCGTATGTTGATGACCAATCATCGGAAGAAATGGCTTTGCAAAAAGGCACGCCAACCGAACCGGGAACCGACAGTAAGAACCGAAACAGGTCGGTAGAAGAAAATTTGGCGCTGTTTTTAAAAATGAAAAATGGTGATTTTGAGGAAGGTTCACACGTTTTGCGCGCAAAAATTGACATGAAACACGTTAATATGCATATGCGCGACCCTATTATGTACCGGATTTTAAAAAGACACCACCACAGAACAGGAAATGATTGGTGTATTTATCCGATGTACGACTGGACGCACGGCGAAAGTGATTATTTGGAGCAAATTTCGCATTCTATTTGCACATTGGAGTTTAAAAGTCACCGGGATTTATACGACTGGTATATTGACCAAGTTTACGATCCGGCAAAATTGCGGCCTAAACAACGCGAGTTTGCGCGAAGAAATTTGAGTTATACGGTAATGAGCAAACGTAAATTACTGCAATTGGTTGAAGAAGGCATTGTTACCGGTTGGGATGACCCAAGAATGCCAACCATATCGGGTTTGCGAAGAAGAGGTTATACGCCAGAATCTATCAGGACTTTCAGCGAAACCGCAGGAATTTCGAAGCGCGACAACGTAACCGATGTGGCGTTGCTGGAATATTGCATTAAAGACGATTTAAACAAAACGGCACCACGCGTGATGGCAGTTTTAGATCCAATAAAAGTAGTGATAACCAATTATCCTGAGGGAAATGAAGAATGGTTAACTGCTGAAAACAACCAGGAAGATGAAAGTGCCGGTTTTAGAGAAGTTCCTTTTAGCAGAGAAATTTATATTGAAAAAGAAGATTTTAGAGAAGAGGCAAACAAAAAGTTCTTCCGTTTAAAATTAGGTAATGAAGTGCGTTTGAAAAATGCCTATATTATTAAAGCTGAATCGGTGGTAAAAGACGAAAACGGTGAAATTACTGAAATTCACTGTACCTATGATACCGAAAGTTTAAGCGGAAGCGGCACAGAAGCAAGTCAGCGCAAAGTTAAAGGCACACTGCACTGGGTTTCCATTAAGCATGCCGTAAAAGCAGAAGTTCGGGTTTACGACCGATTGTTTACCGAAGAAGCGCCAGACAGCCATAAAGAAAAAGATTTTAAAGACTTTTTAAATCCGGATTCTTTAACGGTTTTGGAGGCTTTTGTGGAGCCAAGTTTAAAAGAAGCCAATGTATTGGACCGATTCCAGTTTCAGCGTTTGGGGTATTTTTGTGTTGATAAAGATACCACTGAATTCCATTTGGTTTTCAACAGAACCGTGCCGTTGAGAGACAGCTGGGCTAAAATGGAGGAATAGGTTTATGAAATTATATTAAACAAAAAGCGCCTTTCTCAGGGCGCTTTTTGTTTAATTGTATATTTTCTTTTAAAGTTTAATCGATAATTCTAAATGCCCGTCCAAACCTAATTCAACGATTTTTTGCAAAGTTGAAAACCTTGCTTCTTTAATATTATTCTCAATTTTAGAAATATAGGATTTTGTAGTTCCGGCTTTTTTAGCAAGTTCTTCTTGAGTCAAACCTTTTTGAATTCGGGCATTGTAAATCATTGCGCCAATTTTAAAGTTTTCATAACCGCTTTCAAGTTCATCACGTTTTTCTGTTCCAATTTTTCCGTAATGCTTGTCTTTAAATTGGTCAAGTGTTTTGGTATTGTTATTTTTCGTTTTCATAATCTTGCTTAATTTTAAGTGCTTTTTCGATTTCCTTTTTAGGTGTTTTTTGTGTTTTCTTTTGAAATCCGTTTGCTAAAATTATTAATTGTCCTTCATCAAAAAAGCAAAAGATTCTGAAAATATCACTCCCTTGCTGAATTCTAATTTCAAAAAGCCCCGCTGTGCTTTCAATATGTTTTAAATATATTTCGGGAATTCTTTCTAATTCTTCCATTAATGTTAACGTCCAAATAATTTTCGACTTCACTTTTTCACGTTGCTTTATAAAGAATTCTTCAAAGTAATCTTTGTAAAATATTATTGTTCGTATCTTTTTCATAATTCAAATATACAAAAGTTGCACCAAAGTGAAACTTTCTGAGTACAATTTTTCAAGAATTCTTTTTTTTCGTTTAAATTCAATCAAAACTATATGAAGAAATTTAAGGGTTTGTGTATTTTTATCTCTTAACAAAGGTTAAGTTTAAAAGAAGCCAATATTTTGGACCGATTCCAGTTTCAGCGTTTGGGGTATTTTTGTGTTGATAAAGATACCACTGAATTCCATTTGGTTTTCAACAGAACCGTGCCGTTGAGAGACAGCTGGGCTAAAATGGAAGAATAGGTTTACGAAATTATATTAAACAAAAAGCGCCTTGAAAAGGGCGCTTTTTGTTTGGGGAATTTTATATAATATACAGGTGAATATTATAAAATTTGTAATTAATTTATCTTAATTGTTTTCATAATCGCCTCCAATTCAAACATATAGTCTCGTTTGTTCATGGAAGGCGCGTAGGTTAAACCTTCAACCACCACCAACCTGTTTTTGGCCTTGTCAATAATAGAATAACTTAAAAACGGGCCGGCCATATAAACGCCTTTCACTTCCCATTTTCCTTTGGCTTCAAGGGCTTTTTTGCCGTCTAGTTTTACCTCAAAAATATGCGGTGTATATGCTGCTTCGGTAATCATATAAGATCCTTCAATTTGTCCGGGAATGTACTTTTTACCGATAGTATCTCTTATGGCCACAAGATTGTTTCCGTTTTCATCATCTGTGGATTGAATTGGAACTGTGTAGGAAAATAATTCCATACTGTTTCCGCCATCCAAACGCATGCGGTACCAGACAAAATCTCCGGTATCGTCAACTTTGCTGAAGGTTTTCGGAATTTTTATGGAATAGCCGTTTTTGGTAAAGGTTTCCATTTTTGTAGGATCCCAGTAATTTTTATAAATTGACCGCTGTACCGTGAGCAAATCGGCAGTTTTAAATCCGGAGATAAGCGCTTTTGCATTTTTTTGAATTTCAAGAATCAGCGCTTCTTTGTCTTTTCCTGTGATAGTGATTATTTTTTGTGGCTCAGCATATACATTTGAAATGGCAGAAAAAGAATTTTCAGCGCCAATACCAACGTGTAATATGCTTCTGCTGGCTTTAAACATACTTCCAAAACTTTCTGGTGGCACTTGTGTCACTTCAAATTGTGCTTCAGGTTGGGGCAATCCAAGCACTGGTTCTGCAATAATTTTTCGCAATTCATCGCCAATTTCGCCTTGCCATTCACTATTTTTCATAACGATCAGCAAATTGTTCATTCGGCCGTTTGCTTCTTGCAGTACTTTTTTATTGCTGCCTGTATCACAGGAAATCAGCATGGAGATAAATGCCAATAAAAATCCGATCTTTTTCATCTGTTTAAATTTTATTTATTTGCGGTAACAGCTGCTGTTCGCTATTAATCATTCCCTTGTGCATCAAAATTTGTTATGCTCGTTTCATTAATTAAATATTTTTAATTTGATTCCGGGTTTTAGACTATTTACACTCCAAATATTGTTCCAATCTTTAATATTTTGAACTGAAACATTTGAATATTTTTTTGCGATTGACCATAATGAATCTCCCATTTTAACAATGTAATAGGTGTGTTCTTTGCTGTCGTTATTGGCTGGAGTCGCTTTTTGGGCAACAACAGCATTGGTATTTTTTGGATAAACTATCAGATTTTGGCCTACCAGTATCCTTGAGCTTTTTAAATTGTTCCATTTTTTCAAATTGCTTTCGGCAACACCATGTTTTTGGGCTATTTTCCCTAAATTATCGCCACTTCTTACCTTATAGGTGACCTTATCATCCAATTTTATGAGCTCTAACAATGGCTTTTCTTCTTTTGCATCTTCTAAATCGGCGTAGGCATAAATCAACTTTTCATTGCTTACGAAATTTCCGATATCTTTTATGGGCAAGGTTAGAATATAGTTTTTATCTTTTACATAAGGAATAATGTCGAGTTTGTATTGTGGATTTAAAAATTTAAGCACCTCAATATCAACATTTAAAGTTTCATTGATTTGTGCAAAAGTCAACTGTCTTTTAACCTGGACAGTATCTGTTGCATAATAGGAAATTGCTTTTTCCTTCGATTTTAAATTGTGCTCCTTTGCATATTCAAAAAGATACATTGTGGCGTAAAAAGCCGGTACATAAGCTGCGGTTTCCTTAGGTAAATATTTACGGATAGTCCAATAGTTGGTGCTTCCTCCGGCTCTTCTGATGGCTTTGGAAACATTTCCCGGACCATAATTGTAGGCTGCTAAAACCATACTCCAATCGCCATACATTTTATATAAACTTTCCAAATACTTGCAAGCAGCTTCGGTAGCTCTGTATGGATCTGAACGTTCATCTATATAGGAACTCACTTCTAAATTGTAAAACTTCCCTGTTGGATACATAAATTGCCACAAACCTGTAGCTCCAACTCGAGAACGTGCATTTGGATTTAAAGCCGACTCAATAACCGCCAAATACTTTAATTCCATAGGAATGTTATATTTAGCCAAGTGTTCTTCGAACATAGGGAAAAAATAACGCGCCCGCTCCATAATGGTAGAAATTGACGATTTTCTTTTTTGCAAATAGGTTCTTATGATTTGTTCCAGATCTGGATTGTATTCAATTTTAAAAGGCGTTTTGCTGTTTAAATGTTTTAAACGCGATTTTAACAATTCGGTTGACAACTCTTCAAGTTCGGCAACAAACATTTCGTCATTGCCCAATACATATAATTCCTTGTCGTACAGTGGAGATTTTATCAATTTATTCATCCATAAACTGTCAATAAGCATCGCTTGCGGATGAACCTGAAGAATTAATGAATCTTTATTTGTGAAAAATAAGGCTGGGCCATCATTAAAATGAACTTTGGCATTTTCACTATTCTGAATTTTTATTGGCTCCGTTTTCTTTTGTGAGAATCCATAAGTAAACGTTAATATAAACGCAATGTATAGTAAGTTTTTCATCTGTTCACATTTTATTTTTTAGCGGTAACAGCTGCTGCCTGCCTTTGATCATTGCTGTGTGTATCAAAATTTGTTATCGCTCGGTTTATAAAAGTTTAGTTGTTTAAAAGTTTTGAAATTTCGTCTAAATTAGGCGCTAAAATAATTTCAATTCTTCTGTTTTTTGCTTTTCCTTCTGGAGTTGCATTGGAACCAACCATCACGTATTCGCTTCGGCCTGCCGCTGTAATTTGCGTTGGGTTTACGCCTTTATTTTGTAAAATTCTTACAATTGCTGTTGCTCGTTTAACGGATAAATCCCAGTTGTCTGTGATTGTTGCTCCGGTGTATGGAACGTTGTCTGTATGCCCTTCAATAAGCACATTGATATCCGGATTTTTCGCCAACACACTGGCCAATTGTTCTACAGCAACTTTTCCTTCACTTCCTACTGCCCAGCTTCCCGAATCAAACAGTAATTTGTTTTCCATAGAAACATAAATTTTACCGTTTTTTTGAACTACGGTCAATCCTTTTCCTTCAAAATTGAGCAATGCGCTGGAAATGGCGTTTTTTAACTGTTGCATTTGGGCTTCTTTTGCATCAATTAAACCTTGAAGTTCATTAATTTGGTTGGAGCGTTGTGCCAATTCATTTTGAAGTTTTTCCAATCGGTCGCTTTCTAAGGCCAATTTTCTTTCTTTCTCTTCCAATTGAAGCAATAATTCTTGGTTCTTTTGAGATTGCTCTGCCAGTTTTTTCGAGCTTTGGGCAGAAAGTACATTGTATGATTCGTCTAAATTTTTATACTTATTTTGAATAGAGGCAAATTCACTGTCAACTATTTCTTTTTGGGTTTTAAGCGCAGAATATTCGCTGTTCAATTTTTCTAAATCGGCTTCCAAGGTTTTTTTTGCAGCCAATAAATTGTCTTTTTCTTCAATTAATGCAGTGTTTGAAGAACGCAAACTATTGTATTTTGTTTCTAGTTCCTGATATACTTTTTTTGATACACACGAATTAAATGTGATTGCGATAATGAATAGAATTGCTGTTTTTTTGAACATTGTATTGCTTTTATTTATTTTATTTAATCAATTTCAATAACTACCGGGCAATGGTCGGAATGTTTTGCTTCCGGTAAAATATAGGCTCTTTTAATGTTATCTTTCATCTCGTTGCTTACCATATGGTAATCTATGCGCCAGCCTTTGTTGTTGTTTCTTGCATTTGCCCTATAACTCCACCAGCTGTAATGGTGCGGATCTTTGTTTAAATGTCGAAACGAATCTGTAAAACCACTGTCAATAAAATTCCCCAGCCAGTTGCGTTCAACGGGCAAAAATCCTGAGGTGTCTTTATTCTGTACCGGATTATGAATGTCTATTTCTGTATGGCAAATGTTGTAATCGCCACAAATAATGAGATTGGGAAGTTCTTTTTTGAGGTTGTTTACATAGTTCTGAAATTGAGCCATGTAGGTTAGTTTGAACTCCAATCGGTTGTCATTGGTTCCGGATGGTAAATATAAGCTCATTATTGATACGTTCGCAAAATCTACCCGTAAATTTCTTCCTTCATAGTCCATTGCTTCGATTCCGGTGCCATAAACCACTTTGTCGGGTCTTGTTTTTGATAAAACCGCCACGCCGCTGTAACCCTTTTTTTCAGCCGAAAACCAATAGTGATAATTGTAACCGGCATTTTCAAACAAACTTAAATCAAGCTGTTCTTTATGCGCTTTTATTTCCTGCAAACAAATAACGTCGGGATTTGCGGCAACCAACCAATCAATAAAACCTTTATTTAAGGCTGCCCTGATTCCGTTAACATTGTATGATATTATCTTCATTTGAATTTATTAAAACTTCATTTCCGGAATTTCGCCTTCAACAATTAAGGTTCCTTCTGTAGCGGCTTTAATTTCTTCTACTGAAACGCCCGGAGCTCTTTCTATCAAATAAAATGCATTGTTCTTAATTTCTAAATAAGCCAAATTTGTCACCACTTTTTTAACACAATTCACGCCTGTTAAGGGCAACGAACATCTTTTTAATAATTTTGATGCTCCAGATTTATCCGTGTGCATCATGGCTACAATAATATTTTCTGCGGAAGCCACCAAGTCCATCGCCCCGCCCATTCCTTTGACCATTTTTCCCGGAATTTTCCAATTCGCTATATCCCCGTTTTGAGAAACTTCCATCGCCCCTAAAACTGTTAGCTGAACGTGTTGACCGCGAATCATGGCAAAACTCATAGCAGAGTCAAATAACGAACCGCCCTTTAAAATAGTGACTGTTTGCTTCCCGGCGTTGATTAAATCGGCGTCTTCTTCTCCTTCAATTGGGAAAGGTCCCATTCCAAGCATTCCATTTTCCGACTGAAATACAACATCTATGTTTTTAGGGATGTAATTGGCAACCAAGGTTGGGATTCCAATTCCCAAATTAACATACCATTTATCTTGTAATTCCTGTGCAATTCTCTTCGCTATTTCTTGTTTTGATAAGGCCATTGTTTAAGATTTTGGAGTTACCGTGCGTTGTTCAATTCTTTTCTCATAATCTTTACCCTGAAAAATACGCTGCACAAAAATACCCGGTGTATGAATTTGGTTTGGATCCAATTTTCCGGCCTCCACCAATTCTTCAACTTCAGCAACGGTAATTTTCCCGGCCATGGCCATCATCGGATTAAAATTACGGGCAGTTCCTTTAAAAATAAGATTTCCTGCGGTATCGCCCTTCCAGGCTTTCACAAAAGCAAATTCCGGATTAAAGGCGTGTTCCAAAACATACATTTTGCCGTTAAATTCCCTTGTTTCTTTTCCTTCAGCCACTTCTGTTCCATAGCCGGCAGGCGTGTAAAATGCCGGAATTCCGGCTCCTGTAGCTCTGCAACGTTCGGCTAAAGTTCCTTGCGGTATCAATTCTACGTCCAATTCACCAGAAAGCATTTGTCGTTCAAATTCTTCATTTTCTCCAACATAGGAAGAAACCATTTTTTTAATTTGACGCTTTTTTAATAATAGTCCCAACCCAAAATCATCAACGCCCGCATTGTTAGAGATACACGTTAAATTGCTAACGCCCAATCTCACCAATTCAGAAATGCAATTTTCTGGAATTCCGCACAATCCAAAACCGCCAAGCATAAAAGTCATGCCGTTTTCTACGCCCTGTAAAGCGTCTTGCGCATTATTAACTACTTTATTTATCATAATTTAACCTTTAAAATTCAGGATCCTCGTCTAATTTAAAATCAGAGTTTGTGTCTAAGTTAACTTTTCTGCAATCTGTTTCTATGGTCAATACTTCAGGCCTTTCAAAGGCTCCTTTACTTACATTCAACGTAGGGTCAGCATACAGTTTTTTGTAATACAATCCCCAAATTGGCAATGCCATTGTGGCACCCTGTCCTTTGCTTAATCCGGCAAAATGAACCGCTCTGTCTTCGCCGCCAACCCAAACGCCGGTTGCCAAATTAGGAACAATGCCCATAAACCAACCATCGGACTGATTTTGAGTGGTTCCTGTTTTTCCTGCAATTGGATTTGTAAATCCGTAGGGATAACCTGTAACCATATTATCGGCATAAGTTGCTCCTTTGGTTCGCAAACGAATACCTGAGCCCGACTCAGTCACTCCTTCCAATAAATTGGTGATTACATAAGCCGACTCCTCACTAATCGCTTCGTTTGAATTTGGCATAAATTGTTCCAGCACCAATCCATTTTTATCTTCTATTCTCATTAAAACCAGAGGTTCAATTCTTAAACCTTTGTTTGCGAAAGTTGCATAAGCGCCAACCATTTCATACAATGATAAATCTACAGAACCCAACGCTATGGAAGGCACTTCGGGAATTTCAGTTTCAATCCCAATACTGTTTGCAAAGTTAACCACGGTTTTTGGATGAACCATATCAATTAATTTTACGGTTATTACGTTAATCGAATTTGCCAAAGCATTTTTTAAAGTAAGTTCCCCTCCATATTTATTGTCCGAATTTTTTGGTGTCCAATCTTGTGCCATTCCATATTTTTCTTTCAGAACGGTATATGGCGTATTTGGCAATTTATAGCACGGCGACAATTTTAATTGGTTGATGGCTGCCGCATACACAAAAGGTTTAAAGGTAGAACCAACCTGACGTTTTTGTTGTTTTACCGCGTCAAATTGAAAGTGTTTGTAATTGACACCGCCAACCCAAGCTTTCACATGGCCTGTTTGCGGTTCAACCGACATTAATCCAGAGCGTAAAATGTGTTTATAGTATTTGATGGAATCATACGGAGACATAATAGTGTCTATTTCTCCTTTATAAGAAAAGACGCTCATGCTCGTTTTTTCATTAAATGAAGCTTTAATTTCACTTTCTGAAGCTCCATTTCTTCTCATGCGAATCCAACGGTCTGAACGTTTCATAGCCTGCTCCATGGTAACCGCAACCTGTTTTTCATCCAAATCATAAAAAGGCGCTGTTTTGTTTCGTTTCTGTTCCTTATAAAATACCCGCTGCAAATTTGCCATATGTTCCAGCATTGCTTCTTCGGCGTATTTTTGCATACGAGAATCTATAGTTACGTAAATTTTAAGTCCGTCCCTTTGCAAATTGTAATTTGTACCATCTGGTTTCGGATTATTTTTTACCCAGCTTTTCATAAAATCGCGCAAATATTCCCTAAAATAGGTGGCTGTACCATCACTATGGCCTTCTCTATTTACATTTAAATTTAAAGGGCTCGCCTTAAAAGCATCTCTTTGTTCTTTCGTGATAAAGTCGTTCTTATACATTTGGTTTAGAACCACATTTCTGCGATTTTTAACCAATTCCGCTCTTTTTAGCGGATTAAAATAAGAGGCGTTTTTAAGCATTCCAACCAACATGGCCGACTCCGGTATTTTTAACTCGATGGGTTCTTTTCCGAAATAAATTCGAGATGCGGAACGAATACCCACAGCCAAATTCAAATAATCGTACTTGTTAAGGTACATGGTTAAAATTTCCTCTTTGGTATATTGGCGTTCTAAACGGATGGCAATTACATATTCCTTTACTTTCTGTAAAATCCTTTCTACAATATTTCTTGATCCTTCTCCGTGAAACAAAAGTTTGGCCAATTGCTGAGTGATGGTACTTCCGCCTCCATCTTTTCCAAGCATTACAACCGCGCGAACAGTTGCTCTAAAATCGATTCCGGAGTGATCATAAAATCGCTCATCTTCGGTAGCAATTAACGCGTTTATTAAATTTTCAGGGAGGTCTTTAAATTTTACGGGCGTTCTGTTTTCGTAAGCATATTTTCCCAATGTTTTTCCATCAATAGAAATCACTTCGGAAGCGGTGTTTCTTTCAGGACTTTCTAATTCTTCAAAAGTGGGAAGCGTACCAAAAGCGCCAAAAGAAGCCAATAAAAATAGCAGGATTATAAATAAAATGCCACCAAGAATGGTCATCCAAAACCATTTTATATACTTTGAAAATTGATTGTTATTTGTCGCTTTTTTTGTCATTTTTTTATTTTTTCAATGCTAAGCCCAACATCTGTGATTCCTTTTAAAGGATTTTTTCCTTGAATATCATTGATGCCGCGCGTTGCGTTTTGAATATTAAATTTGTAGGTTCCTATTTCAGAAAAAACAACATTTTCTTTATAAAACAGTTTATTTTCTTTTAGATCCGTAAATCCGGATCCCAACCAGTTTCCAGAAGCATCCGTCATTTCATATTCCAAGGTGTCGATCACTTTATAGCCGTTTGGCAATTCAAGTTTGGCAATTAAAAACAAGGAACTAAATTCATAATCCTTGTTGTTTCTAATATTGATAAACAGATTATTTGCTGAAATCGTATCCAGATTGTTCACAATAAAATCAATTCCTTTTTCTGATTGCCATTGTTGGTTCTCAATGTGAATATATTGATCAAAAATGGCATTTGAGTTGCATGAAAACAACAGAAAAGTAAAGGCGGTTAAACTTAGATGTTTATATATTTTTATTTGGGTTTGCACTTCTGTTTGGAGGTCTTTGTTTTCTATTTTTCGAACTGCCGATTCCATTAACTTGTGTAGGCTGAACTATGTTTTGAATATTTTTCGGTTTATTTTTGTGTTTATTTTTCCTTTTTGGAACATCAAATCGCGTTAAACTGTCTTGCCCAACAACATCTTCAAATTCTACAACATTTTCAACCAACAATTCAAATTCATAATCTTCTAAAGATGTTACGGGTTTGTTATTTTTATTTAAGTCAATTATTTCTTTAACGTTTTCCAAAGTAAGTTTAAACCATTTGTTTCTGTCTTCTTTATAAGTGTACCATAATACTCTTTTAAAAATATCCATTTTAATAAAAACAGCATCTCCCTTTTTTGTTTTTAACACAATATCTTGACGAGGAAAATCGGATAAGGCATCTAAATACGTGTCTAATTCATAATTTAAACAGCATTTTAATTTCCCGCATTGGCCTGCTAATTTTTGCGGATTTAAAGACAATTGTTGATAACGTGCCGCAGTGGTGTTCACTTTTCTTAAATCGGTTAACCAGGTTGAACAACACAATTCCCTGCCGCAAGAACCTACGCCTCCAAGTCGGGCTGCTTCTTGTCGCAATCCTACCTGTTTCATTTCAACCCTGATGCTGAAAGTGCTTGCCAAATCTCTAATTAATTGACGGAAATCCACACGGTCATCAGCCGTGTAATAAAAAGTGGCTTTGTTTCCGTCACCTTGGTATTCAACATCGGAAAGTTTCATTTTTATGCCCAGTCTGCTCAAAATTTCACGGCCCTTAAATTGGGTTTCGTATTCTTTTTCTCGTGCGGCTTTCCAAATATCGATGTCTTTTTGGGTGGCTTTTCGGTATATTTTTTTAACTTCTTCACTGTCAAAGGCAACGCCTTTTTTCTTCATTTGAATTCTGATCAATTCGCCTGTAAGAGAAACGGTTCCAATGTCGTGTCCCGGACTTCCTTCCACGGCAATGATATCGCCAATGGAAATTTGCAATTTATCTACATTTCGGTAAAAATGTTTCCGTCCGTTTTTAAACCGAACCTCAACTATGTTTAAAGGTTCTTGTCCGGTTGGCAGCGCCATATTGGATAACCAGTCGAAAACGGAGAGTTTTTCACATCCTCCGGTGGCGCAATTTCCATTGCTTTTGCAGCCTTTCGGCACGGTATTTATATCTGAAGAGCAACTATTACAGCTCATATGTTTTTTATATTTTTATATTATTTGTAAAACTGAAAATCAATTTTACGGTCTTCACTAATTTGTAAAGATATCATTTAAATTTCAAACTGTAAAACGATAAAAAACCGATTTATGTTTGTTTTACATCAATAATTTTTACCGGACAGGCTTCTTTCGCTTTTGTGACCGCTTCCAAAATGCCTATGTCTGCCGATTTTAAAGTGAAAAAACCTCTTTTTTCCTTCGAATGAAGCAGCACCGCTTTTCCGTCTTTTTTTGACATTTGGAATTGGACAGCCGCCTGTTCAACACAGTAATTACAACCAATGCACTTGGCCCTTTGCAATGTGATAATTACCATTCTTTAATATTTACGAATTATGAATTATTATTTGTTGATGCCTAAATAACTTTGACCGGTTTTTATTATTTTTATTCCTTTTCATGTTTTTTACACACCCCTAACCCCTCTCAAGAGGGGAATTTATTTTCGACTTCGGACTTCGGTCTTCCGACTTCGGTCTTTTTTACCCAACTTCAACAATGGCGTTTCCAACTTCGGCATTCATAGGAACAATTTTATACAATTTATCTGAAGGACGAATTCTAAAATCGATTTTAAAAGTGCAGGAATCTCCTTTTTGGGCTTTTTCTCCCGCAACATCATTGATAAACATTTGGGTAATTTCCATTTCTTTGGCACCGGTTGTTGGACCTGTGATTAAAATGGTGTCGCCAATGACAATTTCATATGCTTCAATTTTAAATTCGGCAATGTTTGTTTTTGGAAAATAATGCATTCCCTTGCCAACATACACCTTTTTTTGCGTTGCGTGACTTCCGGAACCGTTGCTCCATTCTCCCAATTTTTGTCCCAAATAATAACCGCTCCAAAATCCGCGATTGTACACTTTTTCCAAATCCAGCATCCAGGAAATCACTTTTTCTTTACTGTAAGTTCCCGCTTCAATACTGTCAATAGCATCTCGGTAACATTTAATCACATTTGCCACATATTCGGGAGCTCTTCCACGGCCTTCAATTTTCAGCACTTTTACGCCGGCATCTTCAATTTGATCCAAAAAATCGATGGTACACAAATCTTTTGGAGACATAATATATTCATTGTCCAATTCCATTTCAAATCCGGTTTCCTGATCGATCACCGTATATTTTTTTCGGCAATTTTGTTTGCAGGCACCTCTGTTTGCTGAAGAATTTGAAGAATGCAAACTCATATAACATTTTCCGGAAACCGCCATACATAAAGCGCCGTGTCCGAAAATTTCAATTTCCAATAAATTTCCTGAAGGTCCACGCACATCATCTTTCACAATTTGCTCGGTAATTTTTTTAACCTGACGCAAACTTAATTCGCGGCTCAACACCATCGTATCGGCAAACATCGCATAAAATTTCACCGTTTCAATATTGGTGACATTTATTTGGGTTGAAATATGAACTTCCATTCCAATAGCCCTAGCAGATGCAATTACTGCCTGATCCATCGCAATAACCGCAGTAATATCGGCCTCTTTTGCTTTTTGAAGCAAGGTTTTCACCACAGATAAATCGTGGTCGTAAATAATGGTATTTAAAGTGAGGTAGGTTCTTACATTTTTTGCTTTGCATCGCGACGAAATTTCTTTCAAATCATCCATCGTAAAATTTATGGAAGCCCTTGCGCGCATATTAAGTTGCTCAACACCAAAGTAAATTGAATCGGCTCCATTGTCCAATGCGGCCTGCAACGATTCAAAACTTCCGGCGGGAGCCATCAATTCTATTTTTCCTGTAGTAGTCATTTGTTTTTGATTTTTTGCAAAATTACATTTTTTATAATAACTATTTCAGATACAAATCTTTTATCATTTTTTTAACAGAAAAATATTTATCTGTTAATTTTCAATAAATTAGTGCTTGTTTCTTACATTTTTTTATAAAATTTGCATCAGTATAAAAATTAAAAAATATTAGGATGAAAGTAGCTGTAGTAGGCGCTACCGGAATGGTAGGAAACGTGATGTTGCAAGTGTTGGCGGAAAGAAATTTCCCAATTACCGAATTATTGTTGGTTGCTTCAGAACGTTCTGTTGGCAAGCAAATGGAATATAGAGGAAAAAATTATACCCTTATCGGAATGCAAGACGCTGTGAATGCGCGTCCTGATATTGCTTTGTTTTCTGCTGGCGGAACCACTTCTGAATTGTGGGCACCGAAATTTGCGGAAGTTGGAACTACAGTTGTAGACAATTCTTCTGCCTGGAGAATGGATCCCACAAAAAAATTGGTGGTTCCCGAAATTAACGGCGATGTGTTGACCAAAGACGATAAAATAATTGCAAACCCAAACTGTTCAACCATTCAATTGGTGATGGCTTTGGCGCCTTTGCACAAAAAATACACCATGAAACGTGTGGTTATTTCAACCTACCAATCAGTTTCAGGAACTGGCGTAAAAGCAGTGCAACAGCTCGAAAATGAGTCGAAAGGCATCAAAGGTGAAATGGCTTATCATTATCCAATTAACAGAAACGCCATTCCGCAATGTGATGTGTTTTTAGAAAATGGCTACACCAAAGAAGAAATGAAATTGGTGAAAGAGCCAAAGAAAATATTAAATGACGATTCTTTTACCGTTACCGCAACGGCGGTTCGTATTCCAACTTCGGGCGGACATTCAGAAGCGGTGAACGTTCAGTTTGAAAAGGATTTTGATTTAAGCGAAGTGCGCAAATTGTTGAGCGAAACTCCCGGAGTTATCGTTCAGGACAATTTAGACACAAATACGTATCCAATGCCAATTTACGCCAACAATAAAGATGAAGTTTTTGTAGGCAGAATAAGAAGAGACGAATCGCAGCCAAACACTTTAAATATGTGGATTGTAGCCGATAACCTTCGAAAAGGTGCCGCAACAAATACCATTCAAATTGCTGAATATTTGATTGCGAATAAATTGGTTTAGTTAAATTTTAAACAAAAAAGGGAGCTCGAAGCTCCCTTTTTTATTATTTTTAAATGAATTTTAGTGAACAATAATTGGATCTGGATTCCCATCAGGATCTCCATTAACCGTTCCGCTGGTAGAAAAGTTCCCTAACAATAAAACACCGGCTGCATGTGGTGAAGCCATAGAAGTGCCGCTAATGGTATTGTAACCTCCGTCTTTCCAAGTAGATTTTATGGAAACTCCCGGTGCACAATAATCAACAGGCGGATTTCCAAAATTAGAGAATGATGCCCAGTTGTCTCCAACACTCATCGCTGAAATCGTAGAGATATTTGCACCGTTAACTCTGGCGGGAGATGACAAATTAGCGTCTTCACTTGAATTTCCCGCAGCCAAAGCAAATTTAATTCCTTTATTTGAAGCTGCAAGAACTGCATCGTCCAAGGCTTGAGATATTGGGCCTCCCAAACTCATATTGGCAACATCACCGCTTTTTCCATTCGCACCAACAAAATCTACGCCGGCAATAACACCAGAATAAGATCCGCTTCCACGACTGTCTAAAACTTTTATTGGGATTACCGTTGCTCCAGGAGCCACTCCAATCACACCAATAGTATTGTTTAAAGCTCCAATAGTACCCGCTACGTGTGAACCATGACCGTTGCCGTCATCCAGAGAACCTGCATCTCTACCTGAAGTAAAAGCATTAAAACCTCTGGTTGCATCTACTTTTAAATCTGGATGGTCTAAATCTATACCTGTGTCAAGAACCCAAGCTACAGCGCTTCCAGTATAACTTGATATGCCATTAACACGTGTAATTCCCCAAGGTGTTTCTTGTACTGTAGAACCTCCGCCACTACCTGGTTTTCCACCAGGAGCCAAAGTCACCAATTGATCTTCTTCAATATATTTTACCCTTTTATCTTTTGCCAATTTTTCAACATCAGTTTTGGATAATTTAGCGGCAACGCCATTTAAAACCATCCCGTAACTTTGTTCAATTTCGAAATCAACAATAGCGTTTTCAGAAAACATTTTTTGGGCCTCACTTATAACGGCTTGTTTTGCCGCTTTGTAGTCATTTCCAAATTTTTTACCCATGTCTCCTGTGATTTTTGTGTCAAAGACCACAATATAAGAGCCTTCAATAACCTGACTTTGTTGTACAACAACTTCATTTTGATCAATAGCGGAACTATTTACATCAATAGATTCTTCATTAGAACAAGCTGCAAATAACAAAATTGCTGTTCCAAAAAATGCAAATTGCATAAAATTTGTTTTTTTCATAATTTATGTAGTATTTAAAGGTTGAGTTCAAATATACTTTTTTTTATGAAAAAATTAACAATACACTTAAGTTTTATTTAAATTATTATAATATTTTATGCATTATGCTTAGTTTCCCTATAATATTCCTATGAAAAATATGATTTTCTTATTGCTTCTTTTTAAACAAATTATTTATGGCGTTTTGAACAATACTGTCTTTCGCTTTCTCAATGGTTTGTTTTGGCGTTGCTGTTTTTGTGGTGTCAGCGCTTTTTATTTTGGATGTATCAACTTTGGCATTTCCCGGAATTAAATTGCCCAAAGCTTGGGTAGCCTGATTGATTAATTTTCCTTTTTGCATATCAACCAATTGCGTAACCACATGTGTGGTGGCCTGTTGCAGGTCGGTTGAAACTTTCGGACTCGTAAAACTGCCGGTTAAATTTGCATTTATGGGGAAATTTTGAATTTTTGCCGCATCTGCAGGCGTTAATTTTGTCAACAAATTATTGACTTCATTGCCCAAATATTTTACGGGAACATCAAATTTTAGATTGTAAGCCATACTTTGGTCGAAACCGTGAGAGCCCGCAATTTCAATATTGATATCCTGGTATTTAAGCGTAAATGGATTAATTTCTACTTTTCCGTCTTTAAATGTCAATGCCATTTTCAAAGCATCCAAATTTAACTTTTCGAGATCTATAAATTTCACGTTTGACGCCAAAGAAGTCAGCAGCTGTGAATTGGCCGGACTTAATTTTGATCCTAACAATTGTCCAATCAAATTTCCTGTAATACTTTTAAGGTCGGGTGTCATATTCTCTGTTAAATTTCCCGATAATTTTATGGTGGAGTTTAACTTTCCAAAAACAGCATTGGCTATTGGCGCAATGGCTTTTAGCATCGCGAGTTGGGTAAAAGACTCTGAAATGTTCAAGGCATTTAACCCTAAATCCATATTGAATTTTGGTGTTTTTTCTTTGGTGGATACCATGCCGCTCAAGGCTATTTGTCCGCCAAAAACATTCATTTTTAAATTGCTTAATGTCACGGCTTCGTCTTTAATGGCCAAATTTCCCGAAGCTTCTTTCAAATTTAAATTGTCGTAAACCACTGTTGTTGCTTTCGCGTTGACGGTAACATCTAAAAATGAAGGAATTTTTAAGGCTTCTTTGGTTGTTTTAGTTGCGGAGGTGTCGGTTTTGGTTTCCATAAAATCGGCCACTTCAAACTGGCGGGAAACTAAGTTAAAATTACCTTTCAACACCTGATTTTTAAAAATAAATCCGTAAAAATTATCCAAACTTCCTGTTACCTGAAAATCGGAATTTCCGGTTTCCCCGTCAAATTTATTCAAACGAATGGCTGTCGGATTGAAGGCAATGGCGGCTTGTTTAATTTTAAATGGTTTTGCCATTTCATCACTTTCATAATTAAAATCGGTTACCGTAATGGTTCCCGAATTTTGAATGTTTTGATATTTACTTTCTTCAACCGATTTCATGTCAAAACGCGTTACCACATCGGCTTTTAAAATACCGGTTAAAGGTTTTTCCAATTTTACGGGATATGCTTTGGCCACATTCGCCAAATTGACAATTCCTTTTATTTCGGCATTAATCAAGGCGTTTTCAGCAATATTTTGAATGGTTGCTTTTGCATTAAAAACATCCTGGTCAATGGTGAAAGACAACTTATCCAAATTTACATAGGTGTCGTTAAATATTCCGGTTTTGTTTACAATACGGGAATCAATCACAATATTTTTTACCGATTTTGGCAAATTCGGATATTGAAAAGACGCATTGTTTGAAGCAATTTCAACATCAAAAGCAGGAATGGCGGTATCGGAATAAGTTCCTTTTACAACACCGTTTACCTTAAAATCGCCCGATGTTTTTACACCGTCTAACTTTCCTGAATACATTTGAGGAATCAAGCCCAAAAAGTTTTTAAAAGAGGAAACAGGCGTTTTAAATTTCATATCATAAACTTGTCCGGCGTCCGTCATCTGAATAAATCCGTCAAATGCAATTGGCAGCAAATTAACCAATGCTTCATTTTCTTTAAAGATATATTTAAAATTTTCCAAATCCAATCCCAAAACGGCATCAAGCGACAATACCACATTTTTTAGATAGTTAATTTTATCAATGGAAACAGCCAGTTTGGCGGTAGATTTTGTTTTTAAATCCAATATTTTATTTTTAAAATCGCCACTGCCTTCGTGATTGATGCTGTCCAAAACAACGCTCATTTTAGATGCTTCATCAAAATAGGAAAAGCGAAGATTTTTAATGGTATAATTCTGAAAATTCAGGGCGAACTCCTCATTTTTAGCCGTGTCTTTTTCGTCTTTGTCTTTTAAGGCAATGTCATAATTTGACAAGCCGTCTTTATTGTAAATAATATTCACATTGGCGTTTTCACTGCTAAAAGCCTCTATGCTCATGGGTTCTCCTTTGCCTTTAAAAAGTTCTTTAACACTCATTTTAAGGGTAAAAGTTTCAGAATAAAATAAGGTGTCATTTTCAAAAGGAGCCTTGTTAATAATGCTTAAATCATCAATTACAACCGTTGCTTTCGGAAAATTTTTGAACAAACTCAAATCAACATCCTCAAAAGCCACCACCGCGTCAACATTTTTATTGATGGATTTTAGCACCAATTCCTTAATTTTCCCTTTGAAGAAAAAAGGCGTAGCCAATAGAACTATCGCAAAAACCAATAAAATGATTCCAATTATTTTAAATGCTTTTTTCATATTCATTTATGTTTTATTTCGTTGAAGTTTAGATTTGTAAATAGCTTTAGCAAATTTTATGCTAAAGTAAAGGTAATTCTAAAATTATGAAAAGAAAAGAGATTAGAGAATAGGCCTTACAATTCAACTTAGCAACTTTTAACTTTGATAATTAAGTTGGGCGTTTCCTTTCAGGTCGCGCTTTCCGTTTTATCTTTTTCTGCGTTTCACTTCAAAAAAGTATATCACTTCAATCGCTAACGCAAATAGAATTATTATTTTTTCTTTCAAGTACAAGCAAGTCGCAAATTTACCCAACAAAGCAACTTTAATAAAACCAAAAAAGCCGCAAAATTTGCGGCTTTTTTGGTTTATTGAAGTTTTTTGGGATTTATTTTGAAACTTTTAAAACATCTTCAATAATTTTCACCAAATCGTGTTTTGGCATGGCTCCCTGTGCCATTTGAGGTTCTGCATCTTTTGGAACAAACAACATAGAAGGAATGCTTCTGATGCCAAATGCTGCCGCCAATTCTTGCTCAACTTCGGTATCCACTTTATAAATGTTTAATTTTCCTTTATATTCATTGCTTAATTCTTCTAAAACCGGCGCCACCATTTTACATGGTCCGCACCAATCTGCATAAAAGTCAATAATGCAAGGAACGTCACCTTCAAATTTCCAATCTTTATTTTTTTCGAAATTAAAAACCTTTTCTAAAAAAGTCTCTTTTGTCAATAATTCTGTCATTTTTTTAAATTTAATATGAATAATTTAGCAATTTTTATGCCATTCTATCAGACTGCAAAGTGAGCACAATTCTTACAAAATAAGCGTAACTTATGTTACATGTGTAAGAAAATTTGTACTTTAACGACTTAATTAACCAGTTATTAACTAAAACTTATTTATTATGAATTCAAAATTAACAATGGTGTTACGCCTTTTGCTGGGATTGATTTTGCTTGTGTTTGGCGCAAACAAATTTTTTCAATTTATGCCAGCACCACCTATGGAAGGTGCTCCGGCCGACTTTATGGGGGCATTATTTGCAACCGGCTATATGTTTCCGCTCATTGCCATAACGGAAATGGTTGCCGGCGTACTGTTATTAACCAATAAATGGACGGGTCTTGCCTTAATTTTCGCCGCAATCTTGTCAGTAAACATTATCTTATTTCACATAATGCTTGCTCCTGCCTCTATTGCTGCGGGTGCGGTTGTAGCCATTTTAACTATTGTATTAATTTATGCCAATTGGAAAAAATTTAAAACACTGTTTTAAGCTTTACATCCAATCATAATAAAAAGACATATTCAATTGGATATGTCTTTTTTTATTTAATTTTGTTAATGTCTAAAAATTCAACCCAAATGAAATCACTTTTTATAATAACCTTGATTGGTATTTTAACTATTTCCTGCAAAAATTCCGAATCTCAAACAACAACAACCTTGAATTATCCTGTAACAAAGAAAGTTGATACCGTCACAAATTACTTCGGTACCGAAATAAAAGATCCTTACCGCTGGCTGGAAGATGATATGTCGGCCGAAACTGCCACTTGGGTCATTGACCAAAATAAAGTGACTTTTGATTATTTGTCTAAAATTCCTTACCGCGAAGCCTTAAAAAATCGCTTGGAAAAATTATGGAATTACGAAAAAATTGGTGCGCCTTTTAAAGAAGGCGACTTTCATTATTTTTATAAAAATAACGGATTGCAAAATCAGTATGTATTGTATCGTCAAAAAAATGGGGGGACTCCAGAAGTTTTTTTAGATCCAAATACTTTTTCTGAAGACGGAACCACTTCTTTAGGAGAAATATCCTTTTCAAAAGACGGAAAAATGGTGGCTTATTCCATTTCTGAAGGCGGATCGGACTGGCGAAAAATTATTACCATGGACGCCATTTCCAAAGAAATTAAAGAAGATACCATTATTGATGTAAAATTTAGCAGCATTTCGTGGAAAGAAAATGAAGGGTTTTATTATTCGAGTTATGAAAAACCTACAGGAAGTGAACTTTCTGCAAAAACTGACCAGCACCGTTTGTTTTACCACAAATTGGGAACTTCACAAAAAAATGACCCTGTTGTTTTTGGTGAAACACAAAAACGCAGATATATCACAGGAACCGTAACTGAAGACTCTAACTATTTATTGATCCGCGCTTCGGTGTCAACCTCTGGAAATGAATTATATATCAAAGATTTATCAAAACAAAACAGTCCAATTGTGGCAATTCTTGATAATTTCGATTCTGAAACTACTTTATTGGACAACCAAAACGAAACTTTGTTTTTTGTCACCAATTTAAATGCGCCAAATAAACGCGTGGTAAAAGTGAACGCCAATAATCCACTTCCCAAAAATTGGGTGGATGTTATACCCGAAACCAGCAATGTGCTTTCGCCTTCAACTGCAAACGGATTTATATTTGCAAAATATATGGTTGATGCCGTTTCGCAAGTAAAACAATTCGATTACAATGGAAAACTAATTCGTGAAATTGCATTGCCGGGTGTTGGAACCGCCGGTGGATTCAGCGATAAAAAAGAGGCAACAACAATATATTATTCCTTTTCAAATTATATCAATCCGGGCACTATTTATGCATTTGCGCCTTCAACCGGAATTTCAACTTTGTACAACAAACCTGCCATCGATTTTAATCCGGAAAATTTCGAAACCAAACAGGTTTTCTACACTTCAAAAGACGGTACTAAAATTCCGATGATTATTTCCTATAAAAAAGGAACGTTGTTGAATGGCAATAATCCGACGATTTTATACGGTTATGGCGGATTTAACATCAGCTTAACGCCAAGTTTCAGCATTACCAATGCAGTTTGGATGGAACAAGGCGGAATTTATGCAGTACCCAATTTACGTGGTGGCGGTGAATATGGACAGGCTTGGCACATTGCAGGAACCAAAATGCAAAAGCAAAACGTTTTTGATGATTTTATAGCGGCAGCAGAATATTTAATTGAAAACAAATACACCTCCTCAAATTATTTGGCCATTAGCGGCGCTTCAAACGGTGGTTTGTTGGTGGGCGCAACAATGACACAAAGGCCCGATTTAATGAAAGTGGCTTTGCCGGCTGTTGGTGTTTTGGATATGTTGCGTTATCATACGTTTACGGCAGGGGCAGGTTGGGCTTATGATTATGGCACTGCAGAAGATTCAAAAGAAATGTTTGACTATTTAAAAGGATATTCGCCTGTTCACAATGTAAAAACTGGTGTTGCATATCCTGCAACATTAATCACCACTGGCGATCACGATGACAGGGTTGTGCCTGCGCACTCTTTTAAATTTGCCGCTGAGTTACAGGAAAAACAAACAGGAACCAACCCAACATTAATTCGAATTGAAACCAAAGCCGGACACGGAGCGGGAACGCCAGTTTCCAAAACCATAGAACAATATGCCGATATTTTTGGTTTCACTTTATACAACATGGGCTATAAGGAATTGCCGAAAGGTTTATAATTTTTTAATGTTGGATTGTAAATGTTGAATTATAAATTATCTATTGTTATTCTGAATGAAGCGTAGCGCAATGAAGAATCTCTAGGACTTATTGTAACGTGAGATGCTTCACTATCGTTCAGCATGACATTGGGTAATTCGCATATTGGCTTATTGACTCATTGGCTTTTTAACTTTTAATATTTAATATTTAACTTTTAATATCTAACTTTCAATATTAAACTTCTCTGATCTGGTGCTAGTGGGCTTTTGCGTATATTTGCACTCAAACAAATCCTATGCAATTTAAAGACTTACAGTTAAACAAACATATTTTAAGGGCAATTTCAGAAAAAGGTTATGAATTTCCAACGCCTGTTCAGGTGCAAACCATTCCGCTGATGTTGGCAAAAAAAGATGTGATTGCATCTGCTCAAACCGGAACTGGAAAAACAGCTGCTTTTGCCTTACCTATTTTGCAAGGGTTATTCGACAAACAAGATCCTTCAAAAAAAGGAAAAAAAATACGGGCGTTGGTGGTAAGTCCAACGCGTGAATTGGCCATTCAAATTGAAGAAAGTTTTAAAGGTTATGGCAAATACACCAATATAAAAACTGCAGTTGTTTTTGGAGGAACCTCCATTGACCCGCAAGTAGCATTGCTAAAAAATGGCGTTGATATTTTAATTGCCACGCCAGGCCGATTATTGGATTTGCACAAACAGGAACTTGTAAATTTATCTTTTATCGAAACATTGGTTTTGGATGAAGCCGATTTAATGTTGGATATGGGTTTTATAGACGATGTTAAAAAAATTGAACGCTTGTGTCCGAAAAGCAAACAAATAGTCTTGTTTTCTGCCACAATGCCTCACAAAGTGGTTGAATTGGCCAAAACCATTTTAAAAAGTCCCGAAAAAATAGACGTAACGCCACAATATGCTGCCGCACAAGGCATAAATCAGATATTGTATTATGTTCCTAAAACAAAAAAAATGGAATTGTGCCTCCATTTATTAAGGAACACTATTAAAGGAGACATCCTTATTTTTAGACGAACCAAATTTGGCGTGGATAAATTGGAGAAAATGTTGCGCAAAAACGACTTTAGCGTTGCCAGCATTCATGGCGATAAAACGCAAGATGCCAGAGAAGAAGCCTTAAACAGATTCAAAAATAAAACGGTTTCTATTTTAATCGCCACCGATGTGGCTTCGCGCGGACTTGACATCGACAATTTAGATGCCGTTATAAATTTTGACATCCCTAATATACCGGAATCTTATGTTCACAGAATTGGCAGAACCGGCAGGGCAGGAAATACTGGCGCCTCTTATTCATTTTGTGCCGCCGATGAAAAAATATACATTCAAGGCATTCAAAAACTGATTAACACCATAATTCCTGTAATGGAAGACCATCCATATCCCTTAGATCCAAACGCAAAACCTGAAATCTACCGAAAACTTGGCGTAAAACCCAAAAAAGGCCGCAAATCAGATGCTTCCAAAAAAAACAAAAAACGTTGGTATTGAAAATGGAGTTATAAGTTATTGGTTGAAAAGTTAAAAGTTAACATAGCAAACTATATTTTCCTACCTACTATATTGTATAACTATTCCACTTGCAGTTATAAGAGGCTTGCTCTTGCCCAATATTTCTTTTAATGTCTTGAAGTCTTAATTAGACGTTTACATTGGCTGCGATACAAATAACTTGAAAATTCATAGTCCCTGATTCCTTAACATAACCAAAGGACAATATTCACTCGCTATTTTCTTCTGAAAAGCCTTAAAATCTCCAAACAAGTTGTTTGGTTGGTTTTTGGCAATATTTGGGCCTGTTTTAACTATAAAATGCGTAAAATAGCTATTTTTCAAATTTTAGACAAATTTTTTAATTCTCAGCAACGATGCCAAAACCATCTATATTACTAAGAATTAACACATTATGACAAATTAAAACATCAACTCAAAATTTCAAAAAAAGTCGTGAATTTATATTAAAAATTTTTATAAAAGGTAACAAATATCACGTTTATAAGATATTTATGTCTTATCAACTTCTTTTACTCTTAAAAACTTGTTTATAAAAGGCTAAAAATAGTAAAATAACCCTCAAAATCGCGCTATTTATAAGGAAATACACCAAACTTAGCCACATTTTTAAAAATAAACACAGAAAAATATTCTACATAACTGCTTATTTTTTAACATTTTATAAAGAAGTCATCTTAAAAGTCATCGATTTGTCACTAAAAATAAAAGGTTTTGGTAAATGATTATTGCACAATAAAAATTATATATGTAGTTTTGTTAATAACTTATTAAAACAGTAAGTTTATTGACCTATTTAAATTTCAAAGAATATTAATTAAAAAGTTACAAAATGAAACATTTAAAAAAATTGTCGGTAGTCCTGATGATGACTACCCTGTTTAGTGTGAGCTTTACGTCTTGTATAGACAACGAAGTTTCCCCCCTAGTTGAAGCCATTTATGAGGCTCAAGCTGATTTAATTGCTGCACAAGCCGGTGTGCAAAATGCTGAAGCCGCATTGTTGTTGGCGCAAGCAGCTAGTGAAGAAGCGAATGCCGCTCTATTAGAAGCACAAGCCTCTGCCGCTATCTCTATTTCGCAAGGCCAATTGGCCGTTTTACTTGCCAATGCAGGTTTAACTGATGCCCAAGCACAAGCTGTATTAGCAGCTGCTGAAGGCGATTTAGCCCAAGCTTTGGCTGATGCTGGCTTAACTGATGCGATAGCTGCTCAAATTTTAGCCGACATTGCTGATCAAGAAGCTGATGCTGAATATACTGCTGCTGTTCGTGAACAACAACTTTTAGTATTGGCTGCTCAAACCAGTCTAGATGTAGCTACATTACAAAATGAGCTTGAACTTGCACAAATTACTTTCCAAACACAAATGGCCGCAGCTATTGCCGCTATGGAAGCTGCAGGTGTTCAATTGGCTGTTGGTTATGCCTGGGATTATGCCTATGCAATGCAACATGCAAACAACCTTATGTCACAATTATTAGGAGCGCAAGCTGATTTAGCCAGTGCTGAATTAATGCAAACTGGTGGCGTTTCTTGGGAATTTTACCTAGCCCAATTAGAAGGTGAAGTAGCAATTAAAATGGCAGCCAAAGCTGATTTAGAAGCTGCTATCGCTGATTTAGAAGCTTACATTGCAGATCCTTCTACGCCAGAAGCCATTATTTCAGATTTAAAAGCTCAAAGCGCTATGTATGAAGCAGCAATTGACGCTAAAGAGGTTGAAATGCAAATACAGTACAATAAAATTATGGCTATTTATGATGAATATTTTGTCAGAAATGAATTAGATAACAGAATTTTTGAGGCTTTAGACGACCACAATTATGCTGTAAATGAGAAAAACGATAGATTAGATGATATTGAAGCTGCAGAAGATCAAATTGCAATCTGGGAACTTGCTTTAACTAATTACCCTGCTGCCTTAGCGGCTTTAGAATTGGCCGTGAGCGATGCCGAGGATGCTGTTGTTGCTGCTCAAGCCGTTGTAGATGCTGCTGAAGACGATGTTGATGCTGCTCAAGACGATGTTGATGCTGCCGTAATTGTGCAGGCTGAAGCTGATGCCGCCTTAACCTTTTTGGAAGGTGAACTTGCGCAATTATATGCCGCTTTACAAGCAGCAGCCAATGATTTGGCTAATGAACAAGCTATTTATGATGCCGGTATAGGTGCAGCCACCACCGCAAACACTACTGCAATTGCCGATGTTACACTTGCGCAAGGTGCCCTTTCACTTGCTTTAGCAAACTATACTTATTGGAAAGGTGTTTTTGAAGCCAATCCTGCAGGTGTTACCTGGTTTGACGAAGTTACTGTTTTAGGAACAGTTACTGCCGGTGCTGATGGTTATCCTAACACATTTATTGGGAATCATAATGATATGATTGGAACTTCTTACAGACAAGTTTTAACCTGGGTTGAAGGCCCTGCTGGTGAATTTTATCCGGCAACATATGCTGCAACTTCAGTTGCTGCAATTCCAGCAGACAATCTTCCATTAGAAGATTATGAAGAATTTACATCTGCAGGCTATCCAAATGGAATTAATACTGACACTCCAACCGTAGTTTTCTTTGTGGAAGTTGAAAATGATGATGTTTCTGAAACCAATGTTGATATTTTAAATGCAATGATCGCTGCTTTAGGTGATGAGGAAATCTTTGACAATCCTCCAATGTTAGGTGATAGCCCTCTTGTTGGTTCAGACGCATACACCAATCTTTGGAATGCGCAATTGGCTCAATTAGGTACACAAGATACCTTAGACAACTTTGGTGATAATTTAGCAGCTGCACAAGATGTTTACGACTACTGGAAAAACCTATACGAAAATGAATTGGATCTTTTAAACGCTGCACAAGCTACCTTAGACGCTGCAAATACTGCTTTAGCTGACGCAAATACTGCTTTAAGTGATGCCAACACTGCTTTAGGTGATGCCAACACTGATTTAAGTGATGCTAATTCTGATTTAAGTGATGCAGAAGATGACTTAAATGAATTCTTGCTTTGTGATGATGTTTGTCTTCAAGATAATATAGATGTCGCTTTATTAGAGATCGCTGCTTTGAACCAAGAAATCGCAAACATCCAACCAATCATTGATGCTAAATATGCCGTAGTAGCAGGTTTATTGGGTGAACTAACTGAAGCTGGTATTGAATACACATTTACGGTAGAAGCTGACGGCACAGGTACTTTGGTAATCACCAATTATGGTGTGCTTTCTTCATTACACCCAGATCTTCACGCTGCAATCATTGCTGAATGGCAAGCATACTGGGTTATGGAACAAGAGTTAACTGCTTTACAAAATTCTCTTGACTTAAATGAAGACTTGATAAATGCTTATGGATGGTGGGCTGATGATTTAGATGATTTGGCTGATATGTTAGAAGGCCTTCAAGAAGATCTTGTAGAAGCTGTTTATGATATTGAAGTTGCTGAACAAGCTTTAGCTACTGCTCAAGTACAAGAAGCTGCTGCTGAAGCATACATTGCTTACTTAGAAGCTTTAATTGAAACATTAGAACAAAGACATGCAAATACTTTAGCGATTGCCGCTAAGTACAAAGCTTTAATGGAAGCTGCATTGGCGTCTTAATTCTTTAAGAAAATAAATAAAGGGCTGCTTAGCAGCCCTTTAAAAACAAAATTTTAACTCTTAAAGAACTAAAACATATGAAAAAATATTTAATTTTATGCTTTATCTTAGTCATTTCACTTACAAGTGCGAATGCTCAGTATAAAGATTCAGACCACCACCACCATTATATAGGAGATACTTGTAAAGTTGGGCCAAGATTTGCCCCACAACAAGGAGACTTTACGGCGGCTATGGTTTTTGGACGAGGAGCATATCTAAATGGAGGTTTGGTTGTGCCCAGTTCTTCTGCAGTGGTATCCAGTGTAGCGCCGTATGAAAATAGTGTAGACACTAATGACAACAGCATTACCAATATGGTTGGTGCAGAAGGCAGGTATTATGCTTCAAATAGATTCGCTATCACTATGAGTGGTGGTGCCATTTGGAGACATACACCTTCACAACTTGCCATACCGGCTGTAATAGACGGAAACGGAAACACAATTATTCCCGCTTATAATGCAGTTGTGGAAGATGAACGCGTCGACGCAAGCTTTTCAGTAGGCGGACAATGGCTGTTCAATACCAAAAATGATCGTTTATTTCCTTATATAGGATTTGCGTTCCCTTTTGACTATGCCAGAAGATCTATGTTTGAACCAATCATTATTGATGAAAACGGCAATCTTGCTGTAAACGATTTAGGTGCTCGCCACGTAGACATTACTGCTTTCGGAGTACAAGCGGTTGCTGGGGTTGATTATTACATTGCTAAAGACTTGTTCTTTGGTTTTGATATCAAACCGGTAGCTTATACATACGCCGTAAGTATGAAAACGCCAGGCCCAGGATTATTTAACCTGGAATCTGACACAAATACATTATCATTTTTTGCTCAATTTTCTTTCAAACTTGGGTTCAAATTTTAATTTGTAGGTTAATAAATTTGATAAGAAAGGGTTGCATTTGCAGCCCTTTTTTTTATGCCGAATTTATTTCGGCATCTGCCCACTAGCAAGGCAAATCATCTGCCCACTAGCAAATCAAATCATGAATTTACTTCAGCATCTTTAAATGCTCAACCCAATTATGTTTAGCAATTAAATTCAGAAGACCCTGAAATGAATTCAGGGTGACGTAGATTTTAATTAAAGTTCATAGATAGCTGTATTCTTTTCCTGGCAACATCAACCTCCAAAACTTTCACAATCACATGTTGCTGCAAAGTCACTATAGCATTCACATCACTCACGAAAGTATTCGACAAATTTGATATATGCACTAAGCCACTTTCCTTAATGCCGATATCCACAAAACAGCCAAAATTGGTAATGTTATTGACAATTCCCGGCAATAATTGTCCTTCCCGCAAATCGTTGATGGAGGTAATATTTTGGTTAAAAGTAAAAACCTTCGCTTTTTGGCGCGGATCCAATCCGGGTTTTTCCAATTCTTTTAGTATGTCTTTCAAAGTTGGAAGCCCAATAGTTGCAGTGCAATAATTTTCCAAGGTTATTTTTTGAAGAATTTCTTTATGGCCTATTAAATCGGAAATTTTCAATTTCAAATCTTTGGCGATTTTGTTTACTATGGCATAACTTTCGGGATGCACCGCAGAATCATCCAAAGGATTTTCTCCATTTTTGATTCTTAAAAATCCTGCGCTTTGCTCAAAAGCTTTATCGCCCAAACGGGGTACTTTTTTAATGTCATTTCTCGACAAAAAAGATCCATTTTCATTTCGAAAAGCCACAATAGTTGCGGCCAATTTTGGTCCGATTCCCGACACATAGCTTAACAAAGATTCACTTGCTGTGTTAATATTCACACCAACCATATTCACGCAGCTTTCAACTGTGCGGTCCAAAGCATTTTTTAACTTAGTTTGGTCTACATCGTGCTGGTATTGTCCAACGCCAATAGATTTGGCGTCTATTTTCACCAATTCGGCCAAGGGATCGGCCAATCTTCTGCCGATAGAAACAGCGCCTCTTACCGTCACATCATAATTAGGAAACTCATCACGGGCAATTTTTGAAGCGGAATAGATTGATGCACCGGCTTCACTCACCACATAAACCTCAATGTCCTTATAAAACTTGATGTTTTTAATAAATTGTTCCGTTTCCCTGGATGCGGTTCCGTTACCAATAGCAATCGCTTCAATTTTATAGGCATTCACCAAAGAACTGATTTTGCCAGAGGCGGCTTTTAAGTCGTTTTGTGGCGCATTTGGATAAATAGTCTCATTATAAACCAAACCACCCTGAGCATTCAGGCAAACCACCTTACAGCCCGATTTAAATCCGGGATCAATGGCTAAAATGTTTTTTTCACCCAAAGGTGCTCCCAAAAGCAATTGCTTTAAGTTTTTTGCAAAAACTTGTATCGCAACATCATCTGCTTTTTCTTTGGCAAGGACTAAAATTTCATTGGACAATGCGGGAAACAACAATCGCTTATAAGAATCTTGAATGGCCAATTTAATTTGAATTGCACATTCATTTTTTGAATTGATAATTCTGTCTTCTATTTTACTTATGGCTTTTTCATCATCAATTTCAATCTTTACACGAATAAACCCATCGTTTTCCGCTCGTAAAATCGCCAACAATCGATGAGACGGGCAACGATTCAAGGCTTCGGAAAAATCAAAATAATCTTGATATTTTTGTGCTTTTTCATCGGCTGATTTTGTTTTAATTACTGATGTGGAAATAATGGCAAACTTTTCCAGCTGATAACGAATGCTATTTCTGATATCGGTTCGTTCATTAATCCATTCGGCAATAATATGTTGTGCGCCTTCAAAAGCAGCATCTAAAGTTTCAACTTCTTTATTCAGATATTTTGAAGCAAAAGATTTAAGATCTGTGGCGTGCTGACTCATAATGATTTTTGCCAAAGGTTCCAAACCTTGGTTACGCGCGGTTTCGGCTTTTGTTTTTCGCTTTTTCTTAAAAGGAAGATATAGATCTTCCAAAGTGATTAAATCGTTGGATGAAATAATTTTTGCTTTTAATTCATCAGTTAAAACCTCTTGTGCTGACAAAGCTTTCAGAATGGCAATTTTTCGATTTTCTAAAGTTTCAAACTGCAATTTATACTTCACGATTTCACCAATTTGAACCTCATCCAAATCACCTGTCATTTCTTTTCTGTAACGCGAAATAAATGGAATGGTACAATCTTCATTTAACAGTTGAACCGTGTTTTGGATGCCTTTATCAGGTAAGTTGGTAAAGGATTTTATGTATTTTAGTAATTGCATTGTTGGTTTTAGTTTTCAGTGGACAGTTTCAGTTTACAGTAAAAGAAACTGTTTTATATATTAAATTTTGACCAAAAACCGTCACCCTTATCTTGTTTAATGGTCAAGGAAAATAATGTGAGATGCTGAAATAAATTCAGCATGACGTTTAAAAAAAGTTTGTAACAATAACTTAACTAATTTGCGTGCCGTTAGCAACTGAATCATTTTCAGGTTCTATAAACGCCAATTTTCCATCGGGCGTATTGGTCATTAAAATCATTCCCATACTATCGATGCCTTTTAAATTTCTTGCTGCCAAATTTACCAAAACCGTCACTTTTTGTCCGATGATGTCTTCCGGATTAAAACTTTCTGCAATGCCCGAAACAATGGTCCGAACATCAATGCCAACATCAACTTTAAGTTGCAATAGCTTTTTAGTTTTAGGCACTTTTATCGCTTCAACAATAGTCCCAACCCTGATATCTAATTTTGTGAAATCATCAAATTCAATGGTTGGTTTTTGTGGTTCCGTTATTTTATTTTCAGCTTCATTTGTTAACTTTGTCGCTTCCAATCTGTCTAGTTGCGCCTGAATTTCTTCATCTTCAATTTTCGCAAACAACAATTCGCCTTTGCCAATTTGATGATTTGGCGGCAGTAATTCGTCTTTGTCTTCCACATCATTCCAATGCAAATCACTGGAGCCTAAATTGATGATTTTTTTCAATTTTTCTGAAGTAAACGGCAAAAAAGGTTCGCTTACTACGGCCAAAGCACTCGCAATTTGCAAAGCAACGTACATCACCGTTTTTACGCGTTCTTCATCAACCTTTATCATTTTCCAAGGTTCTTCATCTGCCAGATATTTATTTCCCAATCGTGCTAAATTCAGCAATTCTTGAGAAGCTTCACGAAACCTGTAACGATCGATGGAATTGCCAATGATGGAAGGAAATTTGTGCATTTTCTCCAAAGTTTCATTGTCGATATCTGAAAACTCGTTGGGTTCAGGAACAATGCCGTTGTAATATTTTTCGGTTAAAACCACTACGCGATTGATAAAATTACCAAAAATGGCCACCAATTCGTTGTTATTTCTTGCCTGAAAGTCTTTCCACGTAAAATCGTTGTCCTTTGTTTCGGGCGCATTTGCCGTTAGGGCATATCGCAACACATCTTGTTTATCGGGAAAATCCTCCAAATATTCGTGCAGCCAAACCGCCCAATTTTTTGAGGTGGAGATTTTATTGCCTTCCAAGTTTAAAAACTCATTTGCAGGCACATTTTCGGGTAAAATATAAGTGCCTTCGGCTTTTAGCATCGCCGGGAAAATAATGCAATGAAACACAATATTGTCTTTTCCTATAAAGTGAATCAATTTTGTGTCTTTATCTTTCCAATATGGTTCCCAGTCTTTTCCTTCGCGCGCTGCCCATTCTTTGGTGGATGAAATGTAGCCAATAGGCGCATCAAACCAAACGTACAACACTTTTCCTTCAGCGTTTTCAACCGGCACCGGAATTCCCCAATCCAAATCGCGCGTTACTGCTCTTGGTTTTAATCCGTCGTCCAACCACGATTTTACTTGTCCCAATACATTGGCTTTCCAGTCGTTTTTATGGCCTTCCACAATCCATTCCCGCAACCATTTTTCATATTTTTCCAAAGGCAAATACCAATGTTTTGTCATTTTTTTGGTGGGAACATTTCCCGTAATGGCCGATTTCGGATTGATTAAATCGGTTGCATTGTGGCTTGTGCCGCATTTTTCGCATTGATCGCCATAACTTTCTTCGTTGCCACATTTCGGACAAGTGCCAACCACAAATCGGTCTGCCAAAAACTGGTTCGCTTCTTCGTCATACAATTGTTCGCTGGTTTCTTCAATAAATTTTCCTTCATCATACAATTTCCTAAAAAATTCTGAAGCTGTTTTATGATGAATCTCTGCGGAAGTCCGTGAATAATTATCAAAGGAAATTCCGAAATCCTGAAAAGATTTTTTAATAATGGCATGGTATTTATCCACCACATCTTGCGGCGAAATGCCTTCTTTTTTTGCTTTAATGGTAATGGGAACACCGTGCTCGTCCGATCCGCAAATGTAAATCACATCGTTTCCTGTTAGGCGTAAATAACGTGCATAAATATCGGCCGGAACATAAACACCCGCCAAATGGCCGATATGAACCGGACCGTTGGTGTAAGGCAGTGCTGCCGTAATGGTATATCTTTTTGCCTTAGCGGCAGAATTTTTGGAATTGCTCATCAAAATTTGTTTAAGAGCCACAAAAATAAGGATTGTTTACTAGAAAAGTGAATAGTTGATTCGGTTTTCGTAATTTGCAATCTATTTTATTAAATTTAAAGATGATTCAACCCAACTATTTAAAAAAAGGTGATACTGTTGCCATTGTTTCAACAGCCAGAAAAATATCTTCGGATCAAATTATTGCCGCCATTAAATTGCTGGAAAAATGGGGATTAAATGTAGTTATAGGAAACACAATTGGTTTGGAAGACCATCAATTTGCTGGAAATGATGAAGCGCGAATAAACGATTTTCAACAACTGTTAAACAACCCAAAAGTGAAAGCCATTTGGTGCGCACGCGGCGGTTATGGGACGGTTCGGCTTATTGACCAGCTTAATTTTGCAGAATTTAAAAAACGCCCAAAATGGATCATCGGTTATTCAGACATTACGGTTTTACACAGTCATATTCACAATTTAGGTATTGCAACTTTGCACGCAACCATGCCCATTAATATTGAAAAAAACAGCAAAGAATCTTTAGAAACCCTAAAAAAGAGCCTCTTCGGAAAAAATCTGGCTTATGAAATTTCTGCTGATGAAAAAAACAAATCGGGAAATGCAACGGGCGAACTTGTGGGCGGAAATTTATCGGTTCTATACAGTATGTTGGGTAGCAAATCTTCGATTAAAACGGATGGCAAGATACTTTTTATAGAAGATTTGGATGAATATTTATACCATATTGACCGAATGCTGATGAACCTGAAACGAAATGATTATTTTTCGAATTTAAAAGGATTGATTGTTGGCGGAATGACCAATATGCACGACAATGAAATTCCTTTTGGCAAAACTGCGGAAGAAATTATTTTGGATTGCGTAGCGGAATTTGATTTTCCGGTGGTTTTTAATTTTCCTGCCGGTCATTTGGATGATAATCGCGCGCTGATTTTAGGACGAACTGTTGAATTAAATGTCACTCAAGAAAAAGCAACACTTAAATTTTTAATTTAATGGCAAAACACAACGAACTTGGGGAATTGGGCGAAAATCTTGCGGTGGAAGAACTTGAAAAAAATGGCTATGAAATTGTGGAGCGCAATTGGCGTTACAAGAAAGCAGAAATCGACATTATTGCGCGAAAAAATGAGGTGTTGGCCATTGTTGAAGTTAAAACCCGTTCTTCCGATTATTTTGGTGATCCGCAGGATTTTGTGAATACAAAAAAAATTAAAATGTTGGTCGAAGCCGTGAATGAGTATGTTAATTCAAAAGACTTGGAAGTTGAAGTGCGCTTTGACATTATAGCCATCATCATCAACGAAAACAAGCTCACCATTGAGCATCTTGAAGATGCTTTTTTTCATTTTTAATTCTCAAAATAAGCCTTTATAGCTTCAAAATGAATCGGTTTCGCAACAATTTTCTTATCCTTATCGAGTATAAAATAAGTTGGCGTTAATTCTATTTTGTACTCTTTTGCCATTTCATTTTCCCATTTTTTCAAACCTAAAACATTTGTCCAAGTTGATAATTTTTTGGCGAATTGTTCATAGTCTTTTTTGTGGTCTTCCAAAGCTACTGCAACCACGTGAATTGCATCATTGCCCATTGTAAATTCATACAACTTAGGGATTTCTTGCAAACAATGCGAACACGTTGTGCTCCAAAAAACAAGGATATATTTGTCGGCAACATTAAGATTGCTCAATTTTTTTTGAATGCCGTTTTCTTCCCAAGTAATTTCGGGCGCTTTATTGCCAATGGCCAATTTTATTTTTGACCGCATTTCATCAATAAGGGCTTCATCCTTGAGATTCGCAGGCAATTTGTTGTAGAATTCATCAATCACAAAACCCGCCATCGCCAGGTTTTCAAATTGCTCAAATGCATAAATTAAAGAAGTTAAAATCTCGCTTTTTACTTCATTATTTCCGCCAACTTTTTGCATCACTTCATTTATGGCATTTTTGTACAAGGCATTTTGAACCTGAAGATCGTCCGAAACATTCAGATAAAACACATATTCTATGGCTTTTTCACCAAAAAAAACAGCGTTCATCAATACCGGATTGTCGAAGTTTGTGAAATCGAAATAATGTTGTTTTACGCTGTTTAAATATTCCTGAGGTGAGGTAAAAAGCGTTGGCGCAAAATAGTTGCGGCCCGATTTTATAAAATGATTTGCCAATTTACCATCCGTTTTAGTTTCATATTCACTTTGAATTTTATGATAATGATTCAAGGTTTTTGCATATAAATTGATGGTGATTTCATCTTGTTTTTTGTCCTTCAAACCAAAAAATACGATTTGTAAAGAATCCAGTTTTTGCTTCACATTTGTTGTTTCAATCAAATAACTGGCATAGGTTTTATTTTCTTCGGAAGTTAAAAATGCCAATGAATTGGAAAGGTTGTGAGAATCAAATTTCAAAGAAATATTTTCCTGGTTAAAAAGAAAATCGGCAAAACCAAAACCGGCTGGCGTAAAAGACAAGCGATACATTCCTGCTTCAGTTCCCTGTGGAATCTCTAATTTAAACTGGTTATTGTCTATTTTTGAATTTGAAATATATACTTGTTTGGCTCCTTTTAACTGGTATAAAATAACACGTGTAACCAAATCGTTTTTCGGGCTCACGATTCCCGTAATTGAATTCTGGCTTTGAACACCCACCGAAATAAATAAAATCGCAATCCATATTTTTTTTAACATCATCTCTTTTTTTTTGAATTATTTACGCATAAATCACGCCAAAAGTAACTATTTTTATGCCGAATGCACAAATAAAACAGACCAATTTCGGCTTGGATACCTTATCCTAAATATTGGAATTTCTGATTATATGGAAAGTCACGTTAGGGATTGCAGCGGAAAGCCCACAGTCACGCTTTTGGGCGTGCGAGGACTTGCAGCGAAAAGCCCGACCCGCCAGCTGGGCGGGGAACGCCAACCAAAAAGGCGAACAGGAACAAAATATAAATAAATTAAATTTTATACTCAAACTTATGAATTTTGACCATAAAATAATTTGGATTACGGGAGCATCATCGGGCATTGGAAAATCGTTGGCGCTGGCGCTTTCAAAACAACAAACAAAATTAATTCTCTCTTCCCGAAATGAAAAGGAACTGAATGCCGTGAAAAACAGCTGTGAAAATCCAGAAAATATCAAAATTTTACCACTCGATTTGGAAAATTACAAGAGTTTATCAGGCAAAGTTGACGAAGCTTTGGCGCTATTTGGTGGTGTTGATGTGCTTTTTAACAATGGCGGCATTAGCCAGCGGTCTTTTGCAAAGGAAACTTCAATTGAAGTGGATGAACGAATTATGGACATCAATTATTTGGGAACAGTGGCGCTTTCAAAAGCTTTATTGCCTCATTTTATCGAAAAAAACAGTGGCTATTTTGTGGTAATCACAAGCATTGTGGGGAAAATTGGCACGCCGTTGCGTTCGTCTTATGCTGCTTCAAAACACGCGTTGCATGGATTTTTCGACAGTTTACGCGCCGAAGTTTATCAAAACAATATTAAAATTACGCTTGCTTGTCCGGGATTTGTGCAAACCAATGTTTCCTTAAATGCATTGACGGCCGATGGAACGCCTCAAAATAAAATGGACAGCGCCACTAAAAACGGATTAACGCCCGAAGTATTTGTACAAAATTTGCTGAAAGCGGTTCGCCAAGAAAAACAGGAAGTTTATATTGGCGGATTTAAAGAAAAATTGGCAGTTTACGTAAAGCGCTTTTTTCCTAAACTGCTTTCAAAAATGATACGCAAATTGGCGGTCACCTAAATAAGTTCATTTTTTTTAAAATACAACACAATAGCCTCTTTCATCAACACGGTTTGTTCGCCCGATTTTAACGGCGGCAATTCTTCCAACACTTTGTAATGCGGCCAGCCATCGTTGTCGAAAAAGTCAAATTCATAGTAGCCAAAAGGCTCCAGCAATCGGCAAATTGCAATGTGCATTAAATTGAGTTTATCGTCTTTTTTGAACTCTTTGGCGCCTTGTCCCAATTCCTGAACCCCAATTAAATATATAATGGCATCGAGATTAAGGACTTCCCCATCGCCAAAATTTTCTGTTAATATTTTGAGAACTTGTTCCCATTCTTCCTTTAAATTTTTATCTCGTGACATTTTGATTCTTTAGTTAGATGGCAAATATACAAATCGATTCATGTATATTTACAAAAATCATGAGATGAATACATTTGACATTATCATCACCGGACTTTTGTTATTTGGTTTTGTAAGAGGTTTGTTTAAAGGCTTATTTCTTGAAGTTGCCTCGTTTATTGCACTTGTTGCAGGGATTTACGGCGCCATTCATTTCTCTTATTTTATCAAAAATTTATTGGTTACCAAAGTTTCTTGGGAAGAAAAATACATCACGCTGGCTGCATTCGCCATCACTTTTTTGGTGATTGTGATTGTGGTTACTTTAATCGGTAAATTGTTTACAAAAATTGCTGATTTCGCCAGTTTGGGCATTTTAAACAAACTGCTTGGCGGTGTATTCGGAGCTTTAAAAATTGGGTTTGGATTAAGTGTTATTTTATTGATTTTCAGTAAATTAAACAATAAAATTCCATTTATATCTGTTGAACAACAAGAAAGCGCGATTTTGTATGAACCCATCAAAAATTTGGCGCCAAACATTTTTCCTGAGTTTGTAAAAGTGGAGGAGGATGAAAAAGAAAAAAGCATTTTAAACTAATTTATGGTCAGGTATTTAAAATTTATCGTCAACTATTCAAATGCATCACAATAATGATCTATAAAAATCGGTTTTATTTTTTCCTTTCATTTTTTCTTTTACTGATTGCGGGTTGCTCTGCAGAAAAACAGCATTCATTTTCAATTACTGGAAGTGTATCAAATTTAAAAGAAAACTTCGTTTTACTTTCCGTTATTGATGATCTTCAAAATAACACATCAACCGTAATTGACACTCTAAAAGTGAATGAACTTGGCGAATTTAAAGCAGATTATTTTTTAGAACCCAACATTTACAGCCTCACTTTTGACGAAATAAAAACAATAAATTTGGCTATTGACAAAGGGCAAGATATTATTGTAAAAGGAACTTCATTGGATCATTTAACAATCACCGGTTCAGTTGACACCGATTTATTAAATGCCTATGAAACCCTCAGAAAAGAATCTTTGGAACGATTGGTAAATTCTGTAAGAAATGAAATTAAAACATTACAAAACGACAACGTAAACGAGGATAAAATTGCCGAATTAAGGGAGCTTGAAGTTGAAAACTACGATAAACATTTACATGAATTAATGACTTTTGTAAAGAATAAAATGGGAATTTCCATGGCTGTTTATCCAACATCCATTCGCTGGATTGGCGGTGAATACTTGCCATTTTTAAAAGAATTGGTTGGGGATTTTGAGAAAAAATATCCAGCTTCAAAAATTACTGAAAAACTGAAAAGCAAGATTCAATTGTTGGAAAAAACAAGTGTTGGCGGTGTAATTTCTGGGATTGAAATGCCAGACAGTAACAATGAAACAATTAGCCTTAACAGCATTCAAAAAAAATACACGTTAATCGATTTTTGGGCAAGCTGGTGTCCGCCATGCAGAACGGAAAGCAAGTTGTTAAACAATTTGTACAGCGCTTACAATGCCAAGGGTTTTGAGATTTATGGAATTTCGTTAGATTCTAAACGTGAAAGTTGGTTAAACGCCATTGAAAAAGACAAAAGAATATGGGCGAATGTTTCAACGCTTGATGGTTTTAAAACGCCTGTTTCTCTCGAATATGGAATTACTTCTTTGCCTACCAATTTTTTAATAGACAGTTCGGGGAAAATTGTTGCCGTAAATATTCACGGACGAGCATTGAAGGAAAAAATTGATGCCTTGTTTCGTAACAGACCCTAAGCTTAAATCTCTTTGAGATCTGCCATATTTACCCAACCAATTTTACCGTCGGCCAGTTTAATTTTTTTCCAGTTGGAAAGTTCATCCAAAATAGTCACTTTGGTTCCTTCGTGAAGTTCAAAAACTGTTTCACCATCTAATGACGGCGCATTTTTTATCTCACTTTTTGGCGAAAAAATAATGGCACTTCTGCTTTTTTGAATGGTTTCGTAGTTGCTGTAGGCAAAAATTACCGTAACCGTCATCACAAAAACGGCAAAAATAGTGATGTTAAAATACAATATTTTTCTTTTTGGAGAAGAAGAAAAATAATACAACAAAAATAGAAAAGCCGCTAAAAAAGAAGCGGTTACCGCTAAAATTGCCCAAGTGTTATAGGTTAATTTTTGAATTATATTTGATGAAAATCGCTGTAAAAATGTTTTTGGCAAATCTTCAATAACATCAATGGTCATGCGCTTTGCAAAGGCTAAATTATTTGAAGCGTCTTGGTGCATTGGGTTTATTTTTAGCGCTTTTTCATAATAGTAAATGGAAGGTGCCACTTTGTTCAATTTGTAATAACTGTTGCCCAAGTTAAAAAACAAATCATCCGATTCCAGTCCGTTTTTTTCAATGTTTAAATACAATTCAATCGCTTTGGAATATTGTCCGTTTTTGTACAAATCATTTGCCTGTGAAAACAATTCATTTGAAGTTTGCGCAAAAGAAATGTACCCAAAAAATAACACCATTGTAAAAATAAATCTCCTTTTCATATTACAACTGTTTATCGATTTCAGTTAATATTTCTACCGTTTTTTCATACTCATTCTTCATCATAACATCCGTTGTTGGCGTGTAACGCGCAAAATCACATTTGTTTAAAACGGTTATGAATTCTTTAATTGTGTTGGCGTCAACGCCTTTATTTTGCAATAATTCCGCAATTTTTTCCTTGGAAATTTCAGAAGTTTCAATCTGAAGTTTTGCTTTTAGAAAGTTATGAAGCGCTTTTTCCAAGGCAATATAAAAAGCTTCTTTTTTGCCCAATTGTTTTTTGGCTTCCGACAAATATTTACGGGCCAATCTGTTGGCATTTCTAATTTTATTTCCAAAAATATCTCCTGCACGTTTTGCGCGTTTTTTACCAATAAGTATCCCAATTGGAATCGCTAAAAACGGAAGCAGCAACAATAAATAAAATTCGGTTGAATGCAGAAAATCATTTTTTATAATGGGCTTAAATTTGGTTTCCAAAGCAATAAACCGGAAATTATTTCCATTTGAAACTACATTTTTTTTGAAAGTTCCGGCAGAGTCATTATTGACAAAAGGAAGGTCTTTGCCTTCAGTAACTTCCACAAAAACAGCCTCGGCCAAGATGGTGTAATATTTTTCTTCTTTCGGATTGAAATAGGAAAATGTGACTTCCGGAATTTTATATTTTCCCTTAAACTGGGGCACCACCGTGTAAGCATCAGAAACAGATCCTCGCAAACCGCTTAATGAAGTGGTCACCTCTTCCTTATGTTCTGGCGTGTAAGCTTCCAATTCGGCTGGCGTAACTATTTTAGGGATTTCAAATAATTTTAAATTACCGCTACCTTTTACTTCAACTTTAATTTGGGCTGCATCATTTGCTTTTAATACATTTTTATCGGCTGAAACAGTGAACTGAAATTCACCTACCGCTCCTGAAAAACCTTCGGGCTTTCCTGCTTCAGGCAATGCTTTCACCCTCACTTTTCTAACATCCGATGCTGTTGAATAACTAATATTTCTGGTAATCATATTTCCGAAAAAATCGCCTCTTCCGGTTGGAATTCCAACTGAAAAGTCCATTTTCATAGGTTCAATAATTAATTCTCCAGAACGTTGAGGAATTAGCACGGCTCTTTTAAGGACTAAAAACCGATAATCCTGGCCATTGTATTTCCCGTTTTGAACATTGATATCTGTCACTTCAATATCCTGATTCCAAAAGCCATTGTATTGCGGAGATTCACTCACACGCCAATCGTTTACGCTGATGTTTTGACTTACGAATAATTTATAAACCACATAAATTCCTTCACCAACATACGGATTTAAATTAGACACTTCCGCAACCAAATGGATATTTTGCTGTGCAACATATTCGGGATTGTTAGGGTCTTTTGGGATTTCTATGGATTTTGAAACCGATATTTTTACCGCATTTGATTTTACAATTTCATTGTTATACTCTATCGTGGCCGCATCAATAATAAATTCACCCTCTTTTTTTGGTTCGATAATATAAATGTATGTTTGAGAATAGCTTGCTTTTCCGTTAATCCAGGATTGGCTTACGGATGAACTTGGGCCACCCACCACTTTAAAATCGGCAAATGAAGGCGGTTTAAAATTGTCGGCACCTTGCTTGTCTACAGAAAATTCAATTCTAAATCGTTCATTTAAACCCAAATTGGTTTTACTCACAGAAGTTTTAAACTCCACCTGAGCCAAAAGCACTTGTGAAGCAAACGCTAAAATTGTAAATATGTAAAACTTTGCACTCTTCATTTTTTTACCAGTCCTTTTCTTGTTTAATTTTTTGGCCTCTTGCTTTTTGGGCATTTAATTTCTTTTGCGTTTTGTTTTCTTCATTGTTCATCGCCTCCAGCAATTGCTTCATTTGTTCGGGCGACAACTGATTTGGTCTTGGTTTCTGATTTTGCGGATCGTCTTTGTCTTTTTTAGGATCGCCTTTGTCATCTTCTTTGTCTTTTCCCTTGTCTTTATCTTTGTCTTTTTCGTCCTTTTTATCTTTATCGTCGCCTTCCTTATCTTTTTGATCTTTATTTTTATCGTCTTTATTATCGTCCTTTTTATCTTTATTGTCCTTATTGTCTTTGTCTTGCTGATTTTTCAATAATTCTTGGGCCATTGCCAAATTATAACGCGTTTCTTCATCTTTGGAATTATTGCGCATCGAATTTTTATAGGCATCAACAGCTTTATCATATTGTTTTTCTTTCATAAAGGAATTTCCCATATTGTGAAAAATTTCGGCTTTGCTCATTTTATTCGGCGCTATTTTTTCTGCCAAATCATATTGAAAAACCGCTTCTTTATTTTGGTTTTTCTGGTAAATGGTATTTGCCAGATTATAGGACGCTTTTGCGTAATTCGGATTTTTATCCAACGCTTTTTTATAGGCAATTTCAGCTTCTTCAAATTTTAGCTGATTGTATAATTCGTTACCTTCTCTCACGTCTTTTCTTGCTTCTCGCTCCAGATCTTTTGGATCTTTTTGCTGAGAAAACATTAAAGATGTAATGCTTAAAAACAGGATGAAAATGCTATTTTTCATTGAATAAATTTAATTTTTGAATCCATTTTGTTTTCTTTTCCAGCAATGTTACGTCAATAATTAACAACAACAAGCCGATACCAACAAACCACTGAAATTGATCTTCATAATCTGAAAATTGTTTGGTTTCAAATTCATTTTTTTCGGCTTTTTCCAAAACCTCTTTAATGGTGGCAATGGTTTCTTGCGTTTTATTTCCGTTGATGTATTTTCCGTTTCCTACGTTGGCAATTTCCCTTAAAATCTGTTCGTTTAGCTGGGTGACAACCACCGTTCCTTCATTGTTTTTTTTATAGGCAACAACCCTTCCGTTATCTTTTAGGGGGATTGGGCCTCCTTTTGAGGTTCCAATGCCAACAGTATAAATTTTTATGCCTTTTTCGGCAGCTTCTTTGGCCAACTCCAAGGTATTTTCCTGGTGATCTTCACCATCGGAAACAATCACTAAAAACCGATTGGTTTGTTCGTCATTGTCATAATAGGAAAGCGCTCTTTCAATGGCATCATTTATGGCCGTTCCCTGATTGGAAACCATCTCGGTATTTGCATTTTGAAGAAACATTTTTGCCGCAGCATAATCCGTCGTAATCGGAAGCAGTGGGTACGAACTTCCTGCATAAATAATAATGCCTATTCTATCGCTTCCAAGGTTTTCTATCACTTTTGTGATAATTTGCTTGGCTTTTTCCAGTCTATTTGGCGCAATATCTTCTGCCAACATACTTTTTGAAACATCCAAGGCAAACACAATGTCAACACCCTGGCGTTTTACCGTTTCCAGTTTGGTTCCCATTTTTGGGTTTGCCAATGAAATAATCAGAAAAAACAAAGCAAAACAAAATACAATTAACTTTAAAAATGATTTAAACGTTGATTTTTCCGGACTTAATTTTTGAATCAATTTAGGATCCGCAAATCGTTTTTGAATGCGTTTTTTCCACCAAAGCACCAATAGAAACAACACAACTATTGCCGGAATAATTGCCAAATAATAAAAATATGTCGGTTCTTCTATTTGATACATTTCTTTTTGATATTTAATCTTTTAACTGATGAATTTGTATTTGCTATGGTCTATTTTTAAACGCCTAAACAACTCAACAATCTATATAAAACTTCTAAAAACGGTATTCTTCAAGGCAAATTCCATCAACAAAAGAAAACCTGCCAATAAAACCAGAAATCTATATTTTTCCTGATAATTGTAATACTTAAATTCTTCCACTTCGGTTCTTTCCAATTTATTAATTTCGTTGTAAATGGCTTTTAACTTTAAATTGTCTGTTGCCCTAAAATAAATTCCGCCTGTTTGCTGAGCGATGTATTGCAATAATTTCTCATCAATTTCAACCAAAGAATTTTTAAACAATATTTCTCCTGATGTTGGGTCCTTTGCATAAGGGAACGGCGCGGTACCGTTTGTTCCTATTGCAATAGTGTAAACTTTAATTCCTTGGCCAACCGCCAATTCAGTGGCTGTTTTAGGATCTACAAATCCGGTATTGTTAACGCCATCTGTCAATAAAATAATCACTTTGCTTTTGGCTTTGCTTTCTTTTAATCGGTTAACTGCCGATCCCAATCCCATTCCAATGGCTGTTCCGCCGTCGAGTTCTCCCCATTTAAGCTCGGAAAGCGTGCTCATTACTATTCTTTTATCGCTGGTAATTGGCGTTTGTGTATAGCTTTCGCCTGCATAAACAACAATTCCTATTCTGTCATTCGGACGCTGATTTACAAATTCGGCCGCCACCACTTTTAAGGCTTCCAACCGGTTTGGTTTTAAATCGCGCGCCAGCATACTTGCCGAAACGTCAATGGCCATCACAATATCGATTCCTTTGTTTGTTTTGGTATTTTGGCTCATTTGAACTGTTCTTGGGCGCGCCAAAGCAACAATTAATGAGGCAATTGCCAGCAATCTCAATACATAAAGCAACGGTTTCAATTTCGACCAAATTGAAGATTTTGCTTCAAATCCTTTTGTGCTCGAAATGGTCAATGCTGCACTGTCGTCTTTTCGTATTAAAAAGTACCAAATAGCCAGCAATGGTATCAGCACCAATAACCATAAAAACTGCGGATGTAAAAACTCAAAATTATTCCACTTCATTTTTTGTTTCTTTTGCAGGTTTTAAATTTTGTAAAATACGTTCAGACAAATTTCTGTGCGCTTTTATTTCTTCAACAATTGGTTTTGATTTTGCGAATTTCACCATATCGGCGCTTTCCAACACCTCTTTTAATTGTTGAATTGTTTCCTTTGAAATTCCCAATTTGCTCGACTCATTAAAATCGTTGATGGTGTCAATCAATTCGTTGGTGGTCGATTCCAACGCGGGAATATAAATGTCTTTTTCAATATAGGTTCTTACAATATCCGTAAGTTCCGTGTAATATGTTTTTATTTTATTTTGCTGAAGCAGTTGCTTTTCGTCCAATTCTTTAAGACGTTGCAGCGCTTCCTGAATTGGAGCAATTACTATTATTGGTTCTTCTTTTTTCTCTTTCTTTTTGAAAATGAAATACAACGCTGTGGCAATAATCGCTAAAATCAGCAAAATCCACCAAAGCATCGGTTTGTAATCGTCAAATGTTTTTGGCTCGCTTTTAATGGCTTTAATGGGAAACATTTGCTGCTTTAAGGTATCCACTTTAACCGTGGCAACACTCACCAGCAATGAATCGGTGAAAAATATTTTGTTGTTAATAAGCACCTGTTGTTTTGGTATGGTATAACGTCCGCTGTCAAAACTTGTAAGCACATATTTTTTTTCGTAGGTGTCTTTTAAAGTATCCACCGCAAAAGATTCCACCACCTCAACTTTTCCCAAACTGTCTGACTGAAATTTCGGAAAAACAACTTTGCCGGCCTTATTTACCGATATTTTATATTGAATATGCTCGCCAATTCTAATGGCGGCGGTATCTATAGTAATTTTCACCGGATTTTCCTGTGCGAAACCTATAAAACCAATTAAAAATAATATATAAACTATCCGTTTTTTCATTTAGTGTTCATTTGCTATTTAGCTCCTTTTCGCTTAAAATAACCCAATAATTTTTTAACATAACTTTCATCTATTTGAGAACTGATCGTTCCCGATCCGCTACGCGTAAAAGATTTTTCAAAATAATCTACCGACTCCAGATAATGTGCTTTATAGCTATTTCTAACGCTTTTTGAAGCGGTATTCACCAACATTGTTTTTCCTGTTTCGGCATCGCGCATAGGCACCATTCCCAGATTTGGAATTGAACTGTCGTGAATGTCATAAATCCTTATTCCGGTTACATCATGCTTTCTTCCAACAATTTTTAACGTATGGTTGTAATGCGCATCCATAAAATCGGAAAGGATAAAAACAATGGCTTTTTTCTTCATCACGCTTGAAAAAAACTTAAGGGCTTCATTTAAGTCTGTTTTTTTGCTTTGAGGCTTAAATTCAATCAATTCCCTGATAATTCGCAACACGTGACTTTTCCCTTTTTTAGGCGGAATGTACAATTCCATTTGGTCTGAAAATAAAAGCAAACCAACTTTATCATTATTTTGAATGGCCGAAAAAGCCAATGTCGCCGCTATTTCTGTAATGGTATCGCGTTTAAATTGCTGGGTGGTTCCAAAATATTCTGAGCCGCTTACATCAACCATTAAAACCATGGTCAATTCCCTTTCTTCCTCAAAAACCTTCACATAAGGTTCATTATAGCGCGCGGTTACATTCCAGTCAATTGCCCTGATGTCGTCGCCGTATTGGTATTGTCGAACTTCAGAAAAAGTCATACCGCGCCCCTTGAACGAACTGTGGTATTCGCCAGAAAATATGTGATTAGACAAGCGACGTGTCTTAATCTCAATTTTACGAACTTTTTTAAGTATTTCTTTAGTCTCCATTTAATTAAAGTTGAAAGTTAAAAGCTGAAAGTTGAAAGGTTTTGAAAAAATCAAATAAACGATTATACGATTCAACAATTCAATTTTTTTACGGTACTTCAACCTCGTTCACAATTTTATTGATGATGTCTTCTGAAGTGATGTTTTCTGCTTCCGCTTCGTAAGTAACGCCAACTCTGTGACGTAAAACATCGTGCACAACAGCACGAACATCCTCAGGAATTACGTAACCTCTGCGTTTTATGAAAGCGTAGCATTTGGCCGCAAGCGCCAAGTTGATGCTTCCTCGGGGAGAAGCGCCAAAGCTTATCAAGCCTTTTAAATCGGGTAAATTATATTTTTCAGGAAAACGTGTGGCAAAAATAATATCGAGAATGTATTTTTCAATTTTCTCATCCATATAAACTTCTCGCACCGCTTGTCTGGCTCTGATAATTTGATCAATGGAAGCAACTGAATTCACAACGCCATAAGTATCATTTAAATGTTGACGCATAATTAATTGCTCTTCATCTAATTTCGGATAATTAATCACCGTTTTAAGCATAAACCGGTCAATTTGAGCTTCCGGTAACGGATATGTTCCTTCTTGTTCTATTGGGTTTTGGGTTGCCATCACCAAAAATGGTTCTTCCAATTTAAAAGTAGTGTCTCCAATGGTGATTTGGCGTTCCTGCATGGCTTCCAACAAAGCGGACTGCACTTTTGCCGGTGCACGGTTAATCTCGTCAGCCAATACAAAATTCGCGAATATTGGTCCTTTTTTTATGGAAAAGTCATTGACTTTAATATTGTAAATCATAGTTCCAATCACATCGGCCGGCAACAAATCGGGTGTAAACTGAATTCTGCTGAACTTGCCTTGAACCGCTTTGGCCAAAGTGTTAATTGCCAATGTTTTTGCCAAACCGGGAACACCTTCCAACAAAATATGTCCATTTCCCAGCAAACCAATAAGCAATCGTTCAACCATATGTTTTTGGCCCACAATCACTTTATTCATTTCCATCATCAACAAATCAACAAAGGCGCTTTCTCTTTCAATTTTTTCATTTATGGCCCTAATATCTACTGAAACGTTATTTTCTTCAATCATATTTATTGTTTTTAAACTTGTGAAATTAACCTGCATTAAATTGCTATGCAAATAGCAGAATATTTTATTTAAATCTTGTTAAAAATTGGTTAAAAATAATAGCAAAATGTGAGGTTTAGTAAGATTTTAACATCATTTCGCCTCCATCAAATTCACCATAAGTGAAATGAACAATCCAATCGCCGGTATTGATGTATTTTGAATTTGGAGAAAGCGGTATTTCAAGCGGCAAATGACGGTGGCCAAACACAAAATAATCATAATGTTTCTCGGTTAATTTCTTTTTGGCGTATTGTACCAGCCACTCATTTTCTTCACCCAAAAACTTGACGTCTTCCGCTCCTGAAATTAATTTGTTTTTTACCGATAAATAGTGCGCCACTCGAATCCCAACATCAGGATGAAGCCATTTAAAGAACCATTTTGAAATTGGGTTGGTAAATACTTTTTTCATCCTTTTATAGCCTTTGTCTTCAGGTCCCAAACCATCTCCGTGGCCTATAAAAAATGATTTTCCGTTAAGTTTAAATTCTTTTGGCTGGTGGTAAACGGGAATGTTCAGTTCTTTTTCAAAATAATCGTGCATCCAAAGGTCATGGTTTCCAACAAAAAAATGAATTTCTATTCCCTGGTCACTTAATTCGGCCAATTTCCCCAAAACGCGCACAAAACCTTTTGGAACGGCTTGTGAGTATTCAAACCAAAAATCGAATAAATCGCCTAAAAGGAAGAGTATATCGGCATCTTTTTTGATGAAATCCAGCCAATTTACAAACTTTTGTTCCCGTATTTTACTTGCTTCAACAGTGGGTGCACCAAAATGCTGATCGGAAGCAAAATATATTTTTTTATTGGTTGTCAAAATTTTCGAGCGTTAAGTGCTAAAAGTATTTAAATTTGTTAAAAGCGCTATTTCTTACTGTCCAGTTCAATCACCTTCAAAATCATATTGTCTTTTTTCTGGATAATCATAAAATAGCCTGTTTCATCGAATAAGTTTCTGGCCATGATTGCCTTAAAATAGCGTTTTAAATCTTCTCTGGCTGCTGGCGGAATTGGAAAATTTATATCCAGCTCGCTGATATATTGATTGAATATTTTGTCGCTTTTATCGAAGTTTTTAACAAAATCGTACAATTCCCACTTGTTCATTTCTTTTCGATTGTTATCGATATATTTAAAAATAAACGGATTCAACTCACTGTATAACATATTATTGAACGTGCCAAGCGTATCTATTGAAACAAAAACATCAGGGATTATTCCACCGCCGCCATAAACGATTTTTCCTTTTGGCGTTTTATATTTTAAAGAGTCAATAACTTTAATGCTGTCTCTTGAAAGCAGTTCACCATTGTGAATTCTTTCCAAATAATCATTGTTATACTTATTGTTGTCGGTATGGCTGTAAGGTTTTTGGATAGACCTTCCGGTTGGTGTATAATATCTTGCCGTTGTAAGCCTAACTGCCGATCCATCGCCCAATTCCATTTCCTGTTGCACCAGTCCTTTTCCAAAAGAGCGGCGACCAACAATGGTTCCTTTATCATTGTCCTGAAGCGCACCAGCAACAATTTCACTTGCAGATGCCGAATTTTGATCAATTAACACAAATATTTTACCGTTTTCAAAATCGCCTTTATCGGTTGAAAATGATTTATCTACCGCACCATTTTTGCTTTTGGTGAATACGATTAATTTACCATCCTCTAAAAATTCATCCACAATCATATTGGCAATGTCCATATAACCTCCCGGATTTCCACGTAAATCAAGCGCCAAAGAAGTCATTCCTTTTCCAATGAGCTCATCCAATGCCTTTTTAAATTCTTGGTAAGTGGTTCTGGCAAAACGATCGACTTTAATGTATCCCAAAGTGTTGTTGATCATATAATGTGCTGATACACTTGTGATTGAAACATCACCACGTGTAATTGGAAAATTTAATATTTTATTTGTTGAGCGTCTGTAAACTTTTACATTGACTTTGGTATCTGGCTCACCTTTAAGCGCTTTCATCACCGCATCACTCATTTTTCTGTTGCCTTCAATTGTTCCCCGTTCAATTTCAGTAAAACCAGCTTTTTTTACAAGACTTTTTCCAAACAAGGTGTCGCTATTTGCGACAATAATTCTGTCTCCTGCTTTTATTCCCGCTTTTTCGCTAGGCCCGCCTTTGATAACGCTACTCACCGCTACAGAATCGTCATGAATAATAAAACTTACCCCAATTCCTGCAAATTTTCCCTGCATACTTTCTGTAACGCGCTGCAATTCGTCTTTTGGAATATAAACAGAATGCGGATCTAATTTTGCCAAGATTGTAGTAATGGCATCATCAAGCAAACTATCCGTATTTACTTTATCAACATAATCATATTGAATAAAATTTATCAATCGTTTTATTTTTGCTTCATTGGAATTGGAGCTGAATAAAACCGATTTATTTTTAAAGTTAAAAGTGCTGCCAATAAATATCCCTGCGGCGATGGCAACACCAATAATTAATGGAAAATATACTTTACTTTTTGTCATTATAAATTTTTAAGATGGGTAAGTTCAACGCCTGCTTTTTCTAAAAACTCCAAGCCCATTTCATCTTTATAGGCATTGGCGTAAACCACTCTTTTTATTCCAGATTGATGTATTAATTTACTGCATTCTTTACAAGGTGACATTGTAATGTACAAGGTTGAATCTTTGCATGATTGTGTTGAAGCCGCCACTTTTAATATGGCATTTGCTTCGGCATGCAACACATACCACTTTGTATCACCAGCTTTATCTTCACACGGATTTTCAAAACCTGTTGGCGTACCGTTAAAACCGTCGGAAATGATCATTCGGTCTTTCACAATTAATGCGCCCACTTGTTTTCTTTCGCAGTATGATAATTTCGACCACTCAAATGCCATTCGCATATAAGCTTGGTCGTATTTTAATTGTTTCTTGTTCATAAATTTTTAAGAGATTTCAAAAGTACTAAGATTCTAATAAACTCTACGTTAATTTTTTACCAAAATATGGACGCTTTTAGGATTGGCAAAACCAAACCGATCACTATGGATGAGATGATTAAAATCCAGTCGCGCTTCGGAAATCGGAAAACGGTTTGAAAAATAAGTCCGATTATTAGAATTGCAAGCACCACAATTAATTGTGCAATTTCTATTCCAAGCGCAAATTCCAAAAGCGGAATTAATTTTTGGGTTGAACTGCCTATCAATATTTTAAAATAACCGGAGAACCCGAGTCCGTGAATCAATCCAAAAAACAGCGCAAAAAATAAATTGGTGTTTGTTTTTGCCAGTTTTGTCGCGTTTTTTGCAAAAAACACATTCACCAAAGCGGTAATAATGATGGTAACAGGAATTAAAAATTCAATCCAGTTCTGACTTATTGTTACAATTTTATATGCCGACAAAATAAGGGAAAGCGTGTGCCCAATGGTAAATAATGTAATGAGCCACAATATTTTTTGCCAATTTTTAAAATCGTATATCACCACCAAAACAATCAAAAAAAGCACATGATCATAGGCATTCCAATCCAATACATGAAAAAGCCCCTCTTTAAGAAAGAACATAAAATTATCCATCAAATATATTTATTATTTAAGCCCAAATATAGAAAAATTTGTTGCCCAATAACTATACCTTGAACCAATTATTTACCAGTTCGTTTTCTATTGGTTTGGCGGTTTTATGCATAAATTCGTTTTTTATGGCATCATATTGGTAATCATTGCGCCATTCTTCAATATTTTCGGCAACTTGTTTAATGCTTTCACAAACATAAAGAATTTCTTCATTGGTAATTGTTGGGTGAATGGACATGCGAATCCATCCCGGTCTTTCAACCAAACATCCTTCAATGATTTTTTCTTCAATACTTCTTGATGTTTGCTGATCAACGTGTAACAAAAAATGGCCATAAGTCCCGGCACAAGAGCAACCTCCACGGGTTTGGATGCCAAATCGGTCGTTTAATAATTTAACGATTAAATTAAAATGTGCATTTTCAATAAAAAAAGAAAAAACGCCCAATCGGTCTTTGTGCTGCCCGGCCAATAGTTGAAGATTCTGAATTTTAGTCAGTTTTTCAAACACCAAATCAATCATTTCATGTTCTCGCGCCAAAATATTGTTAACGCCCATCTTTTCTTTCAGCTGAATAGCCAAAGCAATTTTTATGGTTTGCAAAAAACCTGGTGTTCCGCCGTCTTCACGGGTTTCAATATCATCAATATAATCGTGGTTTCCCCAAGGATTTGTGTAATTTACAGTGCCGCCGCCCGGATTGTCGGGAACCATATTTTTGTACAGTTTTTTGTTGAAAATCAACACGCCCAATGATCCCGGACCGCCTAAAAATTTGTGCGGTGAAAAGAAAATAGCGTCTAAATAGGCTTCTTCATCTTTAGGATGCATATTTATTTCTACATACGGTGCAGAACAGGCAAAATCCACAAAACACAATCCGCCATAATGGTGAATCATTTTTGCGATTTTATGATAATCGGTCACAATGCCCGTTACATTGGAACAAGCAGTTACGGAAGCAATCTTTATGGGCCGGTCTTTATGCTGAATTAAGAGTTTTTCAAAACTGTCAAAACACATCAAACCCGATTCCTGACAAGGGATAATTTCAACATCAGCAATGGTTTCCAGCCAAGAAGTCTGGTTGGAATGGTGTTCCATATGCGTTATAAAAACAATAGGTTTTAAATCCGCAGGAATTTCAGCGTATTTTTTTAAATTTTCTGACACTTTCAATCCTAAAATACGTTGAAACTTGTTTACAACCCCAGTCATTCCAGTTCCTGAAGTAATCAAAATATCTTCTGCAGTTGCATTTACGTGATTTTTTATGATAGATCTCGCTTTATGGTAAGCGATGGTCATTGCAGATCCTGTGACGGAAGTTTCGGTATGCGTATTGGCCACAAACGGACCAAATTCATTGAGTAATTTCTCTTCTATGGGGCGGTACAATCTGCCGCTGGCAGTCCAGTCGGTATAAATAATTTTCTTTTGCCCGTAAGGCGACTCAAAAGTTTGGTCAATGCCAACAATATGCTTTCTGAATTGTTGAAAATAGGATTCTAATTCAGAAGGTTGATTTAGTTTTTCGATTGCTGATTTTGTTGACATCCCTATTGAAAAAATATTGGTTTATTTAAAATTTGCGATTCCTTTTTTTAACCAATCGTGATATTCCTCAACATTTGGCGTATAGGCAACAGGTTCATTTAAATTTTCTTCGTTATGATCCATCAAAACATAAAATGGCTGAGCGTTGGCGCCATACCTTATAATTTGAAATTCGCTCCATTTTTGTCCGATATATTTTAACTTTTTCCCCGGATATAATTTCGATTCAATTTCTTCACCATCGGCAAGCGGCCGTTTATCATCCACATACAAAGATATTAAAACCACTTCGTTTTTAAGGATTGGAAGAATTTCGTCTTTTGCCCAAACATTTTGTTCCATTTTTCGGCAATTTACACAGGCGTGGCCTGTAAAATCTATCATCACCGGCTTATTCACTTTTTTGGCATAGGCCAAACCTTTGTCGTAGTCATTAAAAGCCAAAATATTATGAGGCGGCATTAAATGAGCGCCATCGGGTATTTCTGCACTTTCTCCGGATGGCATGCCACTATTCATTCTTGAAAATCCGACTCCGTAGGGCGATTCACTATAATGTTGCGCGGGCGGAAAAGCACTGATTAAATTTAAAGGTGCGCCCCACAATCCGGGAATCATATAGATGGCAAATGCCAAGGAAAGCATTCCCAAACTGAGTCTTCCTACCGAAATATGCGTCAAAGGAGAATCGTGCGGCAATTGAATTTTTCCAAAAAGATAGAAAGCCAAAGCCAAAAATATGGTGATCCAAATGGCTAAGAAAACTTCTCTTTCCAGCCAATGAAGCTGTAATACCAAATCGGCATTCGATAAAAATTTAAATGCCAAAGCCAATTCCAAAAATCCCAACACCACTTTTACGGTATTTAACCATCCACCCGATTTTGGCAATGAATTTAACCAACCAGGAAAAGCGGCAAACAAAGCAAATGGAATTGCCAAAGCCAAGGAGAATCCCAACATGCCAATAATTGGACCTATTTGATTTCCGCCAGCTGCGGCTTCAACCAATAAAGTTCCAACAATGGGTCCGGTACAGGAAAATGAAACAATGGCCAAAGCCAAAGCCATAAAAAATATCCCGATGATGCCGCCTTTATCAGCTTGCGCATCAACTGTTGTTCCCCAAGAACTTGGCAAAACGATTTCAAAAGCGCCCAAAAAAGACACCGCAAAAACTACCAGTAACAAGAAGAAAATAACATTAAACCAAACATTTGTTGAGAGTGCATTTAAGGCATCGGCACCAAAAACGGCGCTTACCAGCAAGCCCAAAAGCACATAAATAATCACAATGGAAATTCCGTAGATAATGGCATTTCTTACTCCTTCGGCCTTGCTTTTGCTTTGTTTTGTGAAAAAACTTACGGTCATAGGAATCATAGGAAATACGCACGGCGTTAAAAGTGCCGCAAATCCCGAAAAGAATGCAATTATAAAAATGGTTAACAAACTTTTATTCGAAGTTTTATTGCTGTTTTTGGCAGCTTTTACGGCAACATCTGTTTTATTTTTATCAATAGGCGTTGGAGATATTGTGGCATGATCCTTAGTTTCTGCGGATGTTATTGCGGGAACTTCTTTGTCATCTTTGGCATTCACAATTGCCGCATTTGCAGGGATAAGAAATGCCAAATCTATTTCGGTTGGCGGTAAACAACTGGCATCGTCACACACCATAAATTCAACTGTTCCTGCAATTTTAAATGATTTTTCTGACAGAACTTTTATACGCTGTTTAAACGTTGCTTTATTTTCAAAATACTTGATTTGCATCTCAAAAACAGGGTCGTAACTGCTAACGCCTTTTTCTTCGGTAGTTTTTCCGATTAACTTATAATCCGGACTTGTTTTAAACGAAAAAGAGGTGGGTATTGGCCCATCGGCAGGAACGTTTTGCGAATATAAATGCCACTTCGCCTCAATGGTTGCGGTTACAATTAAATCGTATTCTGTTTCTGAAATTTTTTGTGTTGAAGTTGACCACTTTACCGGGTCGTGAATTTGGGCAAAACTTGAATTGACTAGCGCAAAAAACGCCAAAAGCAAAAATATTTTTTTCATCTGTTTACATTTTATTTTTTAGCGGTAACAGATGCTGTTCGCCATTAATTATTCCTTTGTGTGTTAAAATTTGTAATGCTCGTTTCATCTGTTTAAATTTTATTTTTTAGCTGTAACAGATGCTGTTCGCCATTAATCATTCCTTTGTGTGTTAAAATTTGTAATGCTCGTTTCATACTAAAAGCTTGGTTTCTTTTATAAGAATTTTCAAAATTAAACAATATTAATCAGTATGTCGCTTTATAATCGTTTTTCCCTTATTTCAGGTTGTTAAATTTTTCTTAATTATATAGCTTTTAGGTCAAATAATTCCATTTTTTGAAATCGTAAAATTCCTAAATATGTTTCAGTTTTGTGATTTCAGTAAACCTGTTTAACCCAATCAGATTAAAAAATAAAGGACTCTTTTTCCATCAAAATTATCAAAAAACTTATTTTAAAATTCAGCGTATTTTTGATGCTTTCTTTTATTTTTATGCTTTATTTACCTAGATTTGTTAGCAATAAAAATATTGACGCTTTAAATTATTTATGAGGTTCGCCAATAACATTAAATATTCCCTTTGTTTTCTGCTTGCGGTTTTAATATCTCAACATATAAATGCGCAATATGCCCATTACATAAATAATTATACACTTTATGAATACAAGGCGGGCAATCAAAATTGGGACATTGCAAAATCTGCCGACGGGAATTTATTTGTGGCGAATAACAACGGACTTCTGGAGTTTGACGGGTTAAACTGGAATTTATGGGAAATGCCCAATAAAACCATCATTCGCTCATTGCTGGTTTATCAAAATAAAATTTACGTGGGCTCGTATGAGGAATTCGGCTATTTCTCAAGAAACAACAAAGGCGCTTTAAAATACACTTCGCTGCTAAGTGCCCACAAGAAAATAAACGTCTCTAAAGATGAAGAATATTGGCAAATAGTTTTGTTAGGCGATGCTGTGGTATTTCGGTCTTTTTTAAATATTCATATTTATAAAGACGGGAAAATTACGTCGCACAACTTGTCGGGCACCATTATGACTTGCGATGTTGTCCATGAAAAATTGTATGTCGCTACTTTAGACAACGGTATTTTTGTGTTGGAAAATCAGCAATTAAAGCCTTTCTTTTATGCTGAAAAATTAAAAAATTCCAAGATTATTTCAGTCACAGCAAAAAACGATGCCCAGTTATTAATAAACACAGCTTTGGATGGTTCCTTTTTGTTGGATAATAACAACCTAATTCCTTGGCAAACAGAGATCAATCAAATTGTTAAAAAGCACCAGCTTAATAAATTTACGCAACTGCCAAATGGGAATATGCTTTTTGGCACCATAAAAAATGGAATTTATATCACGGATAACTCCGGCAAAATCCTATTCAACATCAATAAAGAAACCGGACTTATAAACAATACCGTTTTGGGACAATTTGTTTCTAAAAACAATGAACTTTGGCTGGGATTGGATAACGGAATTGCCTTTGTTGATTTGAATACGCCCAATTATTTTTACAATGATATTTCTGGCAAGCTAGGTGCTGTTTATGATATCATCAGTTATAAAAACACCATTTATATTGGCAGCAATACCGGTTTGTATTTTATTGACGCTGAAGGCAAATTACAATTTATTGAAGGTTCGCAAGGGCAGGTTTGGGATTTAAAAGAAATAGACGGCGATTTGTTTTGCGGACATAATAATGGCACTTATTTGGTAAAAAACAACACCTTAAAACTTATTTCGGGCTATACCGGCGGCTGGGTAATCAATAAAGTGCCGGAACAAAAAAACACCTATGTTCAGGGAACTTATGCCGGCTTGGTGAGCTTTAAAAAAATAAATGGTGAATGGCAGGTAAAACATTTGGGAAAAACCACCATCCCTGCACGATTTCTAGTTTTTGAAGATGAACATACCGCATGGATATCACACGCAAACAAGGGTTTGTACCGCGTTAAGTTTGATAAAAATTATGAGACAATTACTGAAATTAAAGATTACAATAAAAAAGGACTTTGGTCCGATTATTTTGTGCGAATTTACAAACTCAAAAACACCATTGCTTTTCACACCATAAAAGGCTGGCAAAATTATGAAACACTCATAGACAGCATTGTTCCCTACAATTTATTAAATGAAAAAATTGGCGAACAAGGATATATCATTTCCGAAGAAAACATTCCAGAAATTGCCTATAAAACAGAAAATTCCATCACTTTTGGGTCATTTTTAAGTGAATCTGAAAACATTTTAATTCCGAATAAGTACTTCAAAAAAAGACTCATAACCGGTTATGAAAATATTTCTAAAATTAACGATTCAACTTTTGCCCTTAATTTATATGATGGATTTATGTTTATTGATGCGGCCAAATTTTCAATAAAAGAAACCTTAAAAAAACCAACACTTGCTAAAATAACCATTAACAACCAAGCCATAGCGCTTGACACAACCGAAATTTCACTCCCATTTAGAAACAATTCCATTGCCATATCCGTAAGTTCTCTGTTTTCCAAAGACCATAGTTTTGAGTATAAACTTTCGAGTCTGCATTTAAATCCGCCCTGGACTGAATCTAAAAACGGTATTATAGAATTTTCAAATCTGGCCGACGGAACTTATCATTTGGCTATAAGAGCAGTTGGTTACAACAAAGAAAAATCGCCTGTTTTATCTTTGGAATTTACCGTTTTATCACCGTGGTATAAAGGTACCACCGGTTTTATTGTTTATGCCTTTATATTTATAATTGCCGCTATTGTCATTTATCTTCTTTATAAAAAGAAGATAAGAAAAGAGCAAAAGTTGCTTAAATTGATGTTTGAAGAAGCGCAGAAAAAATTATTGGAAGAACGTAAACAAGAAAGTGAAAAAGAAATTATTAGGCTAAAAAACGAATCCCTTAAAAATGAAATTAAACTCAAAAGCAAACAGCTGGCAAATACCGCAATGACTTTGGTTAAAAAAAATGAAACATTGTTGCATTTAAAAGATGAATTGCTTTCCAATAAAAATAATTTTACCAATCAGTATTCCTTTAAAAAATTCATAAAACAAATAGACAATTCCATTGAACACGTTGATGGATGGGAACTTTTTGAATACAATTTTAATCAGGTTCATGAAGAGTTTTTTAAACAATTAAAAGCCAGTTTTCCAACTTTAACGCACAAAGATTTGAAAATTTGTGCCTATTTAAGAATGAATATGAGCAGCAAGGAAATTGCGCCACTGCTCAACATCTCCATTAGAGGTGTTGAAACAAACAGATATCGGCTAAAAATAAAACTCGGCATCTCAAAAGAAGGCAGTCTTCGCGGTTTTTTACAAAATTATAATTAAAATAACTGCATTTTCTTGTCATTTTAGTAAAACAAAACTACGTCATTACTACTTCATTTATCATATTTGCTCGGCTATTTGCTATAAAAAATAATCTGTTTTGTAATACGCCTTTCAGAAAAAATCACTTTTTAAATTAATGTGGCGTAACTAAGGCGTATGCATATTGTATTGAAAAAGCTAAAAACCCACTAACTTTAACAATTACTTAACATTAAATTTATTTTAAATGAAAACAAAAATAATTTACGCCTTATTATTCATTCCTTTCTTAGTTTTTGCTCAGGAAAGAACTGTTTCAGGTACAGTTACTTCATCAAATGGAGTACCTATTCCATCGGTAAATGTTTTAATAAAAAATACCACCCGAGGAGTTGTGACCGATTTTGACGGAAATTTCAGTATTGCAGCCAGCCAAAATGAAGTGTTGGTATTCAGCTATATTGGGATGAAACCTAAAGAAATTGTGGTAGGAACGGCTAACATTATTAATGTTGTGCTTGAAGATAGTGCAGAAAGTTTAGAAGAAGTTGTTGTTATTGGATACGGGTCTGTCCAAAAAAGTGATTTAACGGGATCTATCACCAGTATTAAGGCTGAAGATCTTTTGAAACAACCTGCTTTAACTGCAGCGCAATCTTTGCAGGGTAAAGCTGCGGGTGTTCAAATCATAAGCTCAGGCGCTCCGGGAAGTTCACCGGTGGTGCGTATTAGAGGGACCGGTACCGTTTTAGGAGGCCGAAATCCGATTTACGTGGTGGATGGAATTATTACAGACAGGATAGACAATATCAACAGTGATGATATTGTGTCTATGGATATCTTAAAAGATGCTTCATCTTTGGCTATTTATGGAAGCCGTGGCGCAAACGGTGTTATTATGGTGACCACAAAATCGGGTAAAGAAGGTAAAACTAAAATTGATGTTTCCTCTTATTATGGAACAAAAACAGCGCTAAGTAAAGTAAATATGGCTAATGCAGCATCATTTGCCAACTATTCTAACATCGCTTTTGGATACAATCGTTTCCCGGGAGAACAACAATATAATACCGATTGGTTTGATGAAATCACCAGAACTGGAAATGTAGCAAATCATAACATTTCCGTAAGTGGCGGAAATGAAAAAACGACTGCGTTTTTTAGTGCAAACTTTTACGATGAAGAAGGAATTTTAATCGGTAATGATTACAGAAGATTAAATTTAAGAAATAAGGTAGAATATAACCTAACTCCTAAATTAAAATTCGGGCACAATGTTTCGCTTTCGTTGAATAGAACCACACCCAAACCTTACAGCGCATTTACAAATGCTTACAAACAATCACCTTTGGTGCCTGTTCGCTATGCGGATGGTGCTTTTACAGGAAGATATGGCGTTCCTTTTGATGACAATGGCGCACAATACAACAATGTTGGTAACCCGGTTTCACAACTTGATTTAAGTAATGAGCTTATTAAAAATTTGATTATTCAGGGAAATTTTACGGCTGAATATAAAATTATTGATAAATTAAAATTCAACACCAGTTTTGGGATTGAAAGCGGCTATGGAAAATCATATAATTTCAACAATAGTCTTGCTGCATTTTTGGCCGGTGACCCTAACCGGGAAACTTCGGATTTTGCTTCAAGCAACTTAAATACATTAACTTCCAGCAAAAGCGATTTTTATCAATGGGTATATGATGCATTTGTAACCTATGACGACACGTTTGGGGAAGACCATAATTTTAAATTGGTGCTTGGAACAACCACAGAAAAAGGCCAAAGCAGCTATTTGCAGGGTTCCAGAAATAATGTTCCAAACAACTCTGATTTGTTTTCATTAAATAATGGTGATGCGGGAACCGATCTTGCAAGTGGCGGAAATTCTGACTTAAAAACTTTACGGTCTTATTTTGCGAGAATGAGTTACGATTTTAACCATAAATACTTGTTAACTGCGACCATAAGAAGAGATGGGTCAAGCGTGTTTGCAAATAAAGATAAAAATTGGGGTAATTTCCCGTCTGTTGGTTTGGGATGGGTAATATCAAATGAAAGTTTTTTAGAAAACTCGGAAATTATAAACAATTTGAAATTCAGAGCCAGTTGGGGTCAATTAGGAAACCAGAATATTCCATTAAATGTACTTACATTTAATTCTGGCCTTGATTATCCTTTTGGTCCAGGACAAATAATCAATCCGGGTTCAACCATTACCGCTATAATTGACGATAATGTAAGCTGGGAAGTAACCGAAGAAATTGATTTTGGTATTGAATTTGGTTTTCTTAACAATCGACTTTCAGGAGAAATTGATTACTACGACCGATTAAATAAAAATGCAATATTGCCAATTAGCTTGCCGCAAGCTTTCGGTGCAAGTGGTGCTACACTTACCCACGCAGGAAAAATTAGAAATAAAGGATTTGAATTCACCTTAAATTGGAAAGATGAAATTTCCGATAAATTTAAGTATAACATTGGCGGTAATTTAACCACAAATAAAAACGAGTTAGAAGAAATTACCAATCAATTTGCTTTTGAACAAACAGGCGGTTCCATTGACAATGGTCAATATACCAAACTGTTAAGAGAAGGACAACCCGTTGGAAGCTTTTACTTATATGAAGTTTTAGGAATGGATGAGCGCGGCGAGTTTGTGTACAATGATGTAAATGATGATAATATTATTGACAGCAAAGACCGTCAGTTTTTTGGTTCATACCAGCCAGATATGTATTATGGAATTAATCTTGGCTTTACCTACGCCAATTGGGATTTTAACGCTGACGGATATGGAAACGCCGGAAGCAAAGTATATAACGGTAAAAAAGCACAGCGTTTTGGTGGTGAAAACATAGAACAAAGTGTTGCCGACAATATTTTTTCTGCAACAAATACCCAAAATCAGCATCCGGCGCCTTCAAATGAAGTTCCGCTTTCTTCGACCTACTTTTTAGAAAGTGGCGACTTTTTCAGAATAAATAATATTTCGTTGGGTTATACATTCCCTAAAATATTGGAAGGAATTCAGAAAATAAGAATCTACGGATTGGCGCAAAATCCTTTCATCATCAAAAGTTTTTCAGGTTTCACTCCTGAATTACCCGGCAATGGAGATCCTTTAGGAACTGCAGGAATTGAGTTAAATGCTTATCCTTCTGTTTCCTCGTATTTATTCGGCATTAATATTAATTTTTAAACTTTGGCTTTATGAAAAAAAATAAAAATATAGTAATTATGAGTTTGATGCTTTTAGCTTTCTTATCTTGTAATGACGAAAAGTTTCTCGATGTAAATCCGTCTACAGAAACTCCCGAACAAGCTTTATCAAGCCCAACCGCAGCAACTGAATTGGTGAATGCTGTTTATAATAAATTTTTGAACTGGAACGAGAGTTCCTTTGCCTGGAACGGCGTAAGCAGCATGACTTCCGATGATGCAGACAAAGGCAGTGACCCCGGCGATACCGGCGGTGATAAAGACCTTATGGACGCACTCAGCTTTTCACCAACATCTTTATCTTTCAACGAAGTTTGGGAAGCAAATTATCAGGGAATAGCAAGAGCAAACCAAGCCCTTAAATTTCTGCCTGATTTAGACATTGATGAAACCCTTAAAAAAAGACTGATTGGGGAAAGTAAATTTCTAAGGTCTGTATTTTACTTCAGATTGGCTCAAATGTTTGGAGGCGTTCCTTTAATTAAAAGTGTGCCTAATATTCAAAACCAAGATGATATCAAAGCGGCAAATACAAGAGCCACCAGAAAGGAAATTTATGAATTTATAATTACTGACTTAACCGAAGCTGCAGCAGACTTACCAACGCAATATGGCGGAGCAGATCTTGGAAGGGCTACCAAAGGGGCCGCTTTAACTTTATTGGCTAAAGTGCATATGTATAATTTAGAAGACGCAGGCCGCTGGCAAAAAGTTAAAGATTTAACCACCCAGGTAATGGGTTTAGGCTATAACTTAACAACCAATTATGAGGACATTTGGAAAGAAATTGGAGAAAATAACATTGAGTCTATATTTGAAATTCAGGCAAGAGGCGAAACGCCCAACAAAGGTGTTGAAGGCTATTTTGTGAGCCAAGGTGCCCGTGGTGCCGGTGGCTGGGGCTGGGGATTCAATACGCCAACACAAGATTTAGCGAATGCTTATGAAGCTGGCGATACCAGAAGGGATGCCACTATTATTTTTAGGGGAGAAACCTTGTGGGATGGACTTTTTGTGCCAAATACAGTTTCAAACCCCATGTACAACCAGAAAGCATATGTGAGCAAAACTGCAGAAACTTTTAATGGAAATGACTGGGAATCAAATAAAAATATTCGTTTGCTAAGATATGCCGAAGTCCTGTTAATGAATGCCGAAGCCTGTATAGAAGTTGGCGGTGATGCCGCAACACCTCTAAACAGGGTAAGACTTAGAGCAGGACTAGGAAACGCGCCGGTAGTTAATAAAGCGGCTGTTTGGAAAGAACGCAGGGTAGAACTTGCTTTTGAACACGATCGCTATTTCGATTTGGTGCGTCAAGGTAGAGCCGGCGTGGTTCTAAGGGCCCACGGCAAAAATTTTGTTGACGGCAAACATGAATTATTTCCAATTCCTCAAGCTCAAATTGATTTAAGCGACGGATTGTTGATTCAAAACCCAGGATACTAAAAAAATAATCAAAAAGACTTTTTGCTAAGTTGCAAGAAGAAATATTCTAAATCTGATTGTGTCAAATTTTGAGTAAGAAGTCTTTTGATTTTAGAAATTTGATTTTACAAAGGTTCATTCCTTTTATTGACTTTAATAAATTATGAAACATTTATCCCGCATATTTACATTAGTGGCTTGTTGCTTATTTTACATCTCTTTACAATCATGTTCTGGGGGTGAAAATAACAGTTCAATTCCAACCGAACCATTACCTCAACAACTCTCTGATACCGAGTTGATGGATTTGGTGCAAAAAAATACTTTCAAGTATTTCTGGGATTTTGCACATCCTATAAGCGGTTTGGCTTTGGAGCGTTCAAATTTAGAAGCTTACGGAGGTGAAGCTTCCAATATTGTCACCACTGGCGGCAGCGGTTTTGGCGTTATGGCCATTGTTGTGGGCGTTGAAAGAAATTATATTTCAAGAGATCAAGCCATTGAACGTTTGCACAAAATAACAGATTTTCTGTTAAAAGCCGATCGTTTTCACGGCGCTTTTCCGCATTGGTATTATGGGGACACGGGAAAAGTAAGGCCTTTTTTCTCAACTGATAATGGCGGAGATATTGTTGAAACTTCCTTTATGATTCAGGGTTTGTTAACCGCTCGTCAATATTTTAACAAAGACAATGCTTTGGAAAATTCGCTTCGCATAAAAATCAACCAATTGTGGAATGACGTGGAATGGGATTGGTACACCAACAACAAAGATGTATTGACCTGGCATTGGTCCCCAAATTTTGGCTGGGCAATAAATCATGAATTAAAAGGCTATAATGAAGCACTTATTACCTATGTGTTGGCTGCTTCATCAACAACTTATCCCATTAATAAATCTGCTTATCATAATGGCTGGACTTCGGGCAATGATTTCGCCAACGGAAATGTGTATTATCAAAAATGGAAACTAAAATTAGGCCCTGAGATGGGTGGTCCGTTATTTTTTGCGCATTATTCATTTTTAGGATTGGATCCAAGAAATTTAGTGGATAAATATGCCAATTATTGGGAACAAAATGTGAATCATACGCTCGTAAACAGGGAGTATTGCATTAAAAATCCGAAGCAATTTATTGGATACAGCGCAGGAAGCTGGGGTTTGACGGCGAGTGATAATAAAAATGGGTATTCCGCACACAGTCCAACCAACGATTTAGGGGTCATTTCACCAACGGCGGCATTGTCGTCATTTCCTTATACACCGGAATATTCTATGCAGGCACTCCGCAATTTTTATTACAATTTCAATGGAAAACTTTGGGGAAAATATGGATTTTACGACGCTTTTAACCAAACAGAAAATTGGTACGCCACCAATTATTTGGCGATCGACCAAGGCCCGATTATTATTATGATTGAAAATCACAGATCCGGATTGCTTTGGAATTTATTTATGTCGAGCCCAGAAGTGAAGGAGGGATTAAAGAAACTGGAGTTTTCTAGTCCGCATTTTTAATAAAAAACCAGTGGCTTAATTCGCTAAAATAAAACTAATGCTGAAAAATGATCATTTTTTTATCAAATTAATTCAGCTTAAAAATTTAAAATAACATGAAAATTAAACAATTTATAATTCCCTTTTTCATCATCCTGTTTGGCTTTTCAAGCTGCACGGAAAAGACAACTGTTGCCAAAAAAGATTTAAGCAGTACTGCCGAAAGTAAATCTGACGCCAAAATGGAATCTTTTTTAGACAGTTTGACCAAAGTTATGACCCTTGAAGAAAAAATTGGGCAGCTGACGCTTATGTCCACCGATTGGGAACAAACAGGTCCAACCATCAATGAAAATTATAAAAATTTAATCAAAGAAGGAAAAGTAGGCAATATTTTTAATGCCTATTCCGTAAAATTTACGAGAGAATTGCAACAGCTCGCCGTAGAAAATACGCGCCTTAAAATTCCGCTTTTGTTTGGCTATGATGTTATTCACGGACATCGCACTATATTTCCAATTTCACTGGGAGAATCGGCCAGCTGGGACATCAAAGCGATTGAAAATAGCGCACGTATTGCGGCTACGGAAGCTTCCGCAGAAGGTGTTCATTGGACTTTTGCACCCATGGTTGATATTTCAAGAGATGCGCGTTGGGGAAGGGTTTCAGAAGGATCTGGAGAAGATGTTTATTTGGGTTCAGAAATAGCAAAAGCAAGAGTTAGAGGTTTCCAAGGAGACGATTTATTCGCCACAAACACCATTTTAGCTTGTGCAAAGCATTATGCCGCTTATGGCGCACCAATTGCCGGAAGGGATTACAATACGGTTGACATGTCGGAAAGAGAACTAAGAACCACGTATTTACCGCCTTTTAAAGCGGCTGTTGATGCTGGAGTTACCACTTTTATGACTGCTTTTAATGACGTTAATGGCGTGCCGGCAAGTGGGAATAAATATTTGTTGACAGATATTTTAAGAGAAGAGTGGGGGTTTGAAGGGTTTGTGGTGACAGATTATACGTCCATCAATGAATTGGTTCCTCACGGCGTTGCAAAAGACAACAAACAAGCAGCCGAAATCGCCATCAATGCTGGTGTGGATATGGATATGCAAAGCGGTTCTTATATGGATTATTTAAAAGAACTTATTGCCGACGGAAAAGTGACTGAAAAACAGGTGACAACCGCAGCAAGAAAAATTTTAGCGTTAAAATATAAACTGGGATTGTTTTCAGATCCTTACAGATACTGTGATGAAACTAGAGAAAAGGAATTGCTGATGACTCCAGAACACCTTGAGGCAGCCAGAGATATGGCAAGAAAATCGGCTGTATTATTAAAAAACAGCAAGCAAACGCTTCCGCTTTCCAAAGATAAAAAAATTGCATTAATAGGCCCCTTGGCCAATGACAAATACAATATTATCGGGTCTTGGACGGCAGCAGGCGATCGTTATACAAAACCTGTAACTGTTTTGGAAGGCTTCAAAGAAAAAATTTCAAATCAGGCCAACTTAATGTTTACACAGGGATGCGAAATTAATTCAGACAACACTTCCGATTTTCAAAATGCGATAAACATCGCCAAAAAAGCGGATGTTGTGGTGATGGTTATGGGAGAATCCGAAGGATTGTCAGGTGAAGCAGCGAGCAGAACAAATCTTGATTTACCAGGAAACCAAAAAGAATTGTTGAAAGCCATCAAAAAACTTGGCAAACCTATTGTGTTGGTTTTAATGAATGGAAGGCCCTTAACCCTGGAATGGGAAAATGAAAATATGGATGCCATTTTAGAAACTTGGTTTCCTGGTACTATGGGTGGTTACGCCATTGCCGATTTAATTTTTGGAGATGCCAATCCTTCAGGAAAGTTAACCATGACCTTCCCAAGAAATGTTGGACAAATCCCTATTTATTACAACGTAAAAAATACAGGAAGACCTTATGAAGCAGATGGTCCTGAACAAAGATACCGTTCACGATACCTTGATGTTGCCAATTCCCCGCTTTATCCTTTTGGCTATGGGTTGAGTTATACCACTTTTAAATATTCAAATTTCGCCATTGACAAAAAAACCTATGCATTTAAAGAGAAAATTAACATTAGTGTTACGGTCACAAATACCGGCTCTTTTAAAGGCGAAGAAGTGGTGCAACTTTATATGAGGGATATGGTGTCGAGTGTTACACTGCCATTAAAAGAACTTAAACGTTTTGAAAAAGTGATGCTGGAACCCAATGAATCCAAAAAAATCAACTTTACCCTAACTTCTGATGATCTTGCATTTTACACACAAGATATGAGTTTTAAAGCTGAAGCAGGTGAATTTAAACTTTTTGTGGGAACCAATAGTGAAGAATTACTTGAAACAAGCTTTACGCTAAAATAAAAAATTTTAAATAATTGAAATCAAATCCAAAATAGCAGTTTTAACGATAACAAAAACCGAATTTTATGAGAACTTTTAAATTTAAACCAACCCATTTATTACTTGTTATGCTGTTGATAATAAGTATGGCATCATGCGATGAAAACACTTTTTATCCATTAATTGAATCTATTCCTTGTGAAACTCCGGAAACTGCAGACCCTTCCATTATCAATGATTTTCAATGCCAGGACAATATGTTGCTTCCAAATGTAGAAGCTGTGTTAAATCCTGATGAATCAGGTGCAAATACAAGCAGGTTTGTTGGAAAATACATTGATCCAACCGGGGCCTGGGATGCATTAATTATAGATTTTGGGGCTCCAATTAACCTTTCAACAAAAAATACTTTTAAAATTAAAGTGTTAACAAGTGTTGCAGGTACTTTAAAAGCAAAACTGGAAGGCGGAACTTCTGGCGGATTTGAAGTAGATGCCACTATTTCAAACACTGCCAACTGGGTTGAATATTCATTCGATTTCAGCAGCCAGTTCAATCAAAATCATCAAAAATTGGTATTGTTTTTCAATGCTGGAGTGGATACAAATGGCACCGACGTTTATTATATTGATGATTTAAGATGGGACACTTCCGCAGATCCTTGCGTTGGTGTGGCAGAAGATATCAACGTCATAAATGATTTTGATTGTCAAAAAAATCAGGATATTCCTGAAGTGACAATTACCGCAACCCCTAATAAAAATGCCATAAACAGCAGCAAATTCTCCGGTAAATATATTGATGAAACAGGAGCATGGGATGCCGTAATCGTTGATTTTGGCGCACCAATAAATTTAACCACCCACAATGCCTTCAAAATAAAGGTGCTTGCGCCAGTTGCCGGTACTTTAAAAGCAAAACTGGAAGGCGGAACTTCTAACGGCATTGAAAAAGATGTCCAAATAACAACAACCGGACAATGGGTTGAATACACCTTCGATTTTAGCAGCGAGGCAAACGCAAATCATAAAAAATTAGTGTTGTTTTTTAATGCAGGCGTTGATACCGATGGCACACAAGTTTATTATATTGACGACTTAAAATTTGCTGAAATTACCGATCCTTGCAATGGCGTTGTGCCCGATTTAAGCATTGTAAACGATTTTAATTGTCAGCAAAATTCAACCATTCCTGGATATGTAACCAATTCAATTGTTGAAAATCCTAATCCGAGCGGCATAAATACCAGTGACGCCGTACTTAAAGTAACCGATAACGGAACAGATGCTTGGGATGCTTTAGTGATTGATTTGGGCAGGGTTATGGACTTGTCCACAAAAAACTACCTGAGAATTAAAATATTATCTTCAAAAGCTGTGCCTTTATTGGCCAAATTAGAAGGAGGAACTTCGGGAGCAAAAGAAGTCTGGGGCGCTATTACCGTAACTGGAAATTGGACTGAGTATGTCTTTGATTTTAGTGATCAAGCTACTGCAAATCATAAAAAAATAGTGTTGTTCTTCAACGGAGGACAAAATGACGGAACGGCAACTGACGTTTATTATATTGATGACATCAGGTTTGCGGCATACGATGCCTGTGCAGGAGTGATTCCAGATTTAAGCATTGTGAATAATTTTGAATGTCAACAAAATTATGCGGTGGTTTGCTGTATTACCACAGAAATTGTTACAAATCCATACAAAACAGGAATCAACACCAGTGCTTCAGTTTTAAAAGTTATTGATAACGGTACAGACGCTTGGGATGCCTTGGTATTTGATCTTGGGGCCGTAATAGACTTATCTACAAAAAATAAATTGAAAATAAAGATTTATTCCACAAAAGCAGTGCCTTTATTGGCAAAATTAGAAGGAGGAACTTCAGGAGCCAAAGAAGTTTGGGGCAATATTACAACTGCAAATGCTTGGACAGAATACACCTTCGATTTTAGCGACCAGGCAGCGGCAAACCATAAAAAAATAGTGTTGTTTTTCAATGGAGGCGCTTCTGACGGAACTGCAACCGACATTTATTATATCGATGATTTGAAGTGGGAATAATGATTTCAACATAAAATAATTTTCACCTTATCATAAAAAAACCGTAAAAACTATCATTAAGTTTTACGGTTTTTTTTTATTGTTTGATAACTCCTTTAAGCATTTAAATGCTTCTGTATTAACATCAATAAATCATCTTTTAAAATAGGTTTTGCAATGTAATCATTACAGCCTGCATCTATCGCTTTTTGTCTGTCTTGAGACAATGCATAAGCAGATTGTGCAATAATTACCACATTTTTGTTAAATTTTCTGATTTGGTGTGTTGCTTCATATCCGTTCATTTCAGGCATTTGAATATCCATGAGAATTAAATCCAGATCGGGGTTATTACGACAAAGGTTAACTGCTTCAATACCATTTCCCGCTGTTATCATTTCTCTGCTTAATGCTTCAACTGTAAGTGAAATTAGCATGGCCGACGGTTCATCATCTTCGGCAATTAGTATTTTTAGATTTTCCGCTGTTTTGACTTTTTTAAGAGATGCCTTTTCATTTTTAATTTCAAAGGCCTCTTCCAAGTCAATATTGCTTGGAATGGTAAAATAAAACGTTGAACCAACGCCTTCTTCGCTTTCCACCCATATTTTACCGTCCAAAATTTCAACATAGGCTTTGGTAATAGCCAGGCCCAATCCTGTACCTTGAAGTACCATTAAATTTGAAATATCAGCTTGGATAAATCGTTCAAAGATAGCTTCCTGTCTATTTGCCGGAATTCCAATTCCAGTGTCTTTAACGTAAAACTCCATTTCTGTGGTTCCGTTGTCTTTTATTAAATGATAGCCAAATTCTATAGATCCTTCATTGGTGAATTTTATGGCGTTTTTTATAAGATTGGTGAGTATTGCATAGAGTTTTTCACGATCTGTTTTTACAATAGCCTCATTTGTGGATAAAGATTTTTTTATGACAAACTGTAATCCTTTGGCTTCAACTTCAGGTTTAAAAAAAGTATAAATAAACTCAACCTGCTCATTGATATCAGAATCCTTTAAATCAACTTGCATCAATCCGGCTTCAATTTTTGAAATATCTACAATGTCGTTGATAATATTAAGCATGCGAATACCGCTTTTCTGGATAATGTCAATATATTTTTGTTGTTTTTCCCCAGAAAGGTTTGGTTCCTTCAACAATTCAGCAAATCCCAGAATGCCGTTCATAGGCGTTCTAATTTCATGGCTCATATTGGCTAAAAATGCCGACTTTAACCGATCACTTTGTTCTGCGCGTTCCTTGGCGGTAATTAATTGTTTTTCAATTTCTTTTTTGGCTGTAATATCTTCTGAAATCCCGAGCAAATATTTAACATTTCCTTTTTTGTCCCTAATCGCAATTTTCTTGGTGTATAAAATTTTTATTCCATTATCGGTATTTATAACTTCTTCAACTATCATTAAAGGTGTATCCGAATTAAGCACTTCTCTATCCTTCATCGTAAAAAAATCGGCGTCTTCTTTCGGAAAAAAATCATAATCATTCTTGCCAATTAATTCCGCTCTTGTATGGCCCATAAATTGTTCGCCCGCTTTGTTGAAACTGATAAATCGCAAATCAGCGGCATTTTTAACAAAAACTATATTCGGAATGTGGTCAAAAATAGTATTTAAAAAAATTTCACTTTCCTCCACTTTTGCCTTCGCCAATTGTAATTCTTCGTTTTGAATTGCTATTTTTTCACTTCTTTGTTTAATTAAAACCTCAGCTCTTTGCAATTTATTCATGTGTGCTTTAACCAAATAATACAATAGAATGGAGGTGACCGTAACATAAAAAGAACCTTTAAGGATGTTTAGTTTTGCTAAGGTTTCTTTATCTTCAAGAAGATTTTCAAAAAAAGTGTCTGAAAAATAAATCCATAAAAAACCTATTGTAAAATAGATAATTGCGATGCTATATTCAAACTTAAACTTTCTGGCCAGCGGGGAGTTTTTATTAATCATTCAAAAAGTTTTATGATGACGCAATACTTTCTCGGCTTCAAAAACAGTCACTTAAAAAATTCAAAGCAAATTGCCTAATAACCAATCCTTAATAAACAAAAATAGTCAAAAGTTACTTTAAACAAGTTTAATTTATAAAGTATTGTCTAATCTTGAAAAAACGAAATAGGTTTATTAAATAAATGAGATGCGTTTTAAAACCATAAATTTAATGCAAACTGCAAATTATTTTTGGCAACATTTGGGGCAAATCATTCATATTTTAAACAATTTTGCGTTATTAAATACTCATTATATGATAAATATCATAATAATATTGATACCAAAAAGCCAAATTGTTTGATAATACCGTAATATAAAGTACTTTTAAAGCAAATTATTTCAATTATTTTTAATAGATTTGCATCCGAAATAGCGTTGAAAATTATTTCCAAAGTTTAACGTATTTCTTTTTATAAAGTTTAACAATTTTGAATTAGAATATGTTTAAAATTATCGAAAAAAAATTTCTTTCAGAGAATGTGGCAAAACTGGTTATTGAAGCCCCTTATATTGCCAAAAGCAGAAGAGCAGGACATTTTATCATTTTAAGAATTGATAAAAATGGCGAAAGAATCCCGCTGACAATTTCAGATGCCGATGTTGAAAAAGGCACAATTTCCTTAATCGTACAAAGAGTTGGTGTTTCATCACACAAGCTTTGCGCCATGAATGCCGGTGATTTTATATTGGATGTTGTTGGGCCGCTTGGAAAAGCCACCCATATTACCAATGTGGGAACCGTATTATGCGCTGGTGGCGGGGTTGGTGTAGCGCCTCTTTTTCCTATTGTGCAAGCGATGAAATTGGCAGGAAACCGGGTGATTACCATTATTGCCGCCAGAAATAAAGACCTGGTAATTCTTGAAAATGAAATGGCCGAATACTCCGATGAACTTATTGTGATGACCGATGATGGCTCAAAAGGCACAAAAGGTTTGGTAACTCAGGGAATGGAAGAAGTCATTCTAAGAGAAAAAGTAAATGAGGCCATTGTGATTGGTCCGGCCGTTATGATGAAATTCGCCGCTTTAACCACAAAAAAATACGATATTCCAACAATGGCAAGTTTAAACACCATTATGGTTGACGGCACCGGAATGTGCGGAGCCTGCAGGGTTTCTGTTGGCGGAAAAACCGAATTTGTTTGCGTAGACGGACCAGAATTTGATGCCCATAAAGTTAATTTTGATGAAATGCTAAGCAGGTTAGGCGCTTACAAAGAAAAAGAATCAGAAAACTATGAGGAGTACGTAAAATCTTGTGAAGCAACCTCACTTAACTAACTGAAAAATTTATATCCCATAAAATATTCATAAAATGGAAGAAGAATTAAACGAAGAATATTATAAAGCCGAACGTAAAACCGAGTGGCGCGATAAGTTGCGCAAAGAAATAAAAGCCAAAGAACGGACAGATATCTCAAGGGTTCGTATGCCTGAAGCAGACCCCAATGTTAGGAATAAAAGCAATCTTGAAGTAAATAAAGGCTTAACCTTGGAGATGGCGATCGCCGAATCTCACCGTTGCCTCGATTGCGCTGTGCCAACTTGCATTGTTGGCTGCCCGGTTGGCACAAACATTCCGAAGTTTATAAAATATCTTGAAGCAGGGGACATCCTTGGAGCTGCTGAGGTTTTAAAAGAAAACAACTCTTTGCCGGCTATTTGCGGAAGGGTTTGCCCTCAGGAAATACAATGCGAAGCACAGTGTTTTTATGTTAAAAAATTAAGTAAAGAAGGTGCCGCTATTGGTCATCTTGAAAGATTTGTTGCCGATTACGCACGTGAACACGGTGAAGCAACAATTCCGGCTTTGGCCGAGCCAAACGGCATTAAAATGGCTGTGATAGGTTCAGGACCAGCAGGATTAACTGTTGCAGGTGAATTGGCGAAATTTGGCTATGATGTCACTGTTTTTGAAGCCTTGCACGATCTTGGCGGGGTTTTAAAATATGGAATTCCTGAATTTAGGCTGCCAAAATCAATTGTTGACTATGAAATCAATACCATCAAAAATATGGGCGTTAAATTCATAACCAATTTTATTGTGGGTAAAACCGCTTCAATTGCTGATTTAAAAGAAGAAGGTTATGTTGCCTTTTTTATCGCAAGCGGCGCCGGATTGCCAAATTTCATGAATATACCAGGCGAAAATTTTAGCGGTATTCAAAGTGCCAACGAATTTTTGACCCGCGTAAATTTAATGGGAGGCGGAAATAAAGATTTCGATACTCCAGTTCATACCGGAAAAAATGTGGTCATTATAGGCGGCGGAAATACCGCAATGGACTCAGTAAGAACCGCAAAACGTATGGGCGCCGAAAGAGCCATTATTATGTACAGACGTACTATGGAAGAGATGCCCGCAAGAGCAGAAGAAATAAAACATGCCATTGAAGAAGGCATTGAATTTATCAATTTGGCTTCGCCAATTGAATATTTTGCTGATGAAAGAGGCAAAGTAAATAAAATGCGCGTGCAAAAAATGGAATTGGGAGAACCTGATGCTTCGGGAAGAAGAAGACCCGTTGTTATTGAAGGTTCAGAATACGATATTGATGTTGACAGCGTAGTGATTGCCGTTGGCGTTTCTCCAAACCCAATTATCCAACAAAGCATGCCCGAACTTGAAATCACCAAATGGAACACCATTAAAGTTGATGGAAATATGATGACTTCCATTCCGGGTCTTTTTGCCGGAGGCGATATTGTGAGAGGTGGCGCAACCGTAATTCTTGCAATGGGCGACGGAAGAAAAGCTGCCGCAGGAATGCATTCCTATGTGCAAGCAGACGTTTTTGCGAATATCTAAGTTAACTTTTGAAATAAGCATAAAACAATTTAATTAAAAAACCCTGTTAATCATTTGATTAACAGGGTTTTTTTGTACCTCGGGTGGGAATCGAACCCACACTTCCTTGCGAAAACTGGATTTTGAATCCAGCGCGTCTACCAATTCCGCCACCGGGGCAAATGTTTCGGTCTGCAAATTTAAAAATATTTTTCAACTAAAACACAAAAACTTCACTTAGTTATAGTATTACCACTTAAATAATTTTAAATTTGCAATCAAAATACGGAAACCTAATTAAATAACGCTGCAAAAAAAATGGACATCCCTTATCTTGAACCTAAAATTTTCGCTTGCACTCAAAGCAAGGAATTGGCTAAAAACATCGCCAAAAATTACGGAATTCCGCTTGGAAACGTAGTGGTAACAAGGTTTAGCGACGGGGAGTTTCAGCCCGCCTTTGTTGAATCGGTTAGAGGAAGACGCATTTTTATTGTGGGTTCAACATTTCCAAATTCAGACAATTTAATGGAAATGCTTTTAATGCTCGATGCCGCAAAAAGAGCGTCAGCACGTCACGTCACTGCCGTAATCCCTTATTTCGGATGGGCTAGACAAGACCGCAAAGACCAGCCTCGTGTTGCCATTGGCGCAAAATTAGTGGCAAATCTTTTGCAAACCGCAGGAGCAACAAGAATTATTACCATGGACTTGCACGCTGATCAAATTCAGGGTTTCTTTGAAAAACCTGTAGACCATTTATTTGCTTCAACCATCTTTTTGCCATACATTCATTCATTAAATCTACAAGATTTAACCATTGCCTCGCCTGATATGGGCGGCTCAAAACGCGCTTATGCCTACTCTAAATTTTTAGAAAGCGATGTGGTGATTTGTTATAAACAACGCATAAAAGCAAATGAAATAGATTCCATGGAACTCATTGGCGAAGTAAAAGACCGCCACGTGATTATTGTGGACGATATGGTTGATACTGGCGGAACGCTTGCCAAAGCAGCAGATGTTATGATGGAAAAAGGCGCCTTAAGCGTGCGTGCAATTTGCACACATCCTATTCTGTCAGGCAACGCCTATGAACGTATCGAAAACTCTAAATTAACGGAGCTGATAGTTTCAGACACAATTCCTTTAAAAAGAGAAAGTTCTAAAATAAAAGTTGTAACTTGCGCCCCTTTATTCGCGGATGTTATGCACAAAGTACAGGACAATACATCCATAAGCGGACAATTTTTAATGTAAATAATAATTAAATATAAATAAATGAAATCAATTACAATCACCGGATCTAAAAGAGAAAGCGTGGGCAAAGTAGCTACTAAAGCCCTACGTAATGCTGGAAAGGTTCCTTGCGTATTATACGGAGGAGAAAAAGCATTACACTTTTCAGCAGACGAAACTGCATTTAAAAACTTAGTGTACACTCCAAACGTTTATACAGCTAAGATTGAATTTGAAGGAAACAAATACAATGCAATTTTGCAGGACATTCAGTTTCACCCAGTATCTGACAAAATTTTACACATCGATTTTTATCAGTTATTTGATGATAAATTGGTAACAATGTCAATTCCAGTACAATTGGTTGGCACAGCGCCAGGTATTATCAGAGGTGGATCGTTGCGTTTTGCACAACGTAAATTAAACGTTAGAGCATTGCCTAAAGATTTGCCAGACTTTATTGATGCCAATATCTCAAAATTAGACATTGGAGATAAATTGTATGTTACGGAAGTAGCCAGCAAAAAATACACTATTTTACATCCAGAAAATACTGTAATTGCACAGGTTAGAACTTCTCGTAACGTTGCAAAAGCAGCAACAGTAGAAGCTAAAGGAAAGAAATAAGATTTTTATTAAGTATGAAAAAGCGTTGCATTGGCAGCGCTTTTTTCATTTAAATAAACCGCAATCTTTTTACTACTTTTGCTTTATGCAATTGAATAAATTTCTAAAAATATTGTTTGGTTCAAAAAAGGAAGCCCCGGCGCAACAGCCCATGAAAAAATATTTAATTGTCGGTTTAGGTAATATTGGCGAAAAATATGCGGAAACCCGCCATAACATCGGGTTTAAAATTTTAGATGAATTGGCATCAAAAGAATCCGTTTCATTTCAAAGTGAAAAACTGGGCGCCATCGCCACTTTCAATTTTAAAGGAAGAACTTTTATTTTGCTGAAACCTTCAACCTATATGAATTTAAGCGGCAAATCAGTGAAATATTGGCTTACCAAAGAAAATATTGCCATTGAAAATTTATTGGTCATTTGTGACGATTTAAACTTAGATTTTGGCGCCATTCGGTTGAAAGCCAAAGGTAGCGACGGTGGCCATAATGGTCTAAAAGACATTACTGCCGTACTACAAACTCAGGAATATGCCCGATTCAGATTTGGCGTTGGTTCACAATTTTCAAAAGGCCGTCAGGTAGATTTTGTGTTGGGCGAATGGGACAAAAACGAATTAAAATCACTTTCGGAGCGTTTGGACAAATCGGCAGAACTCGTTAAATCCTTTGGCACAGCAGGCTTAAACAACACCATGAACACCTTTAACGGCACCTAAAACAATTGCACTTTTAATTTTATTGCGGGCGTTCCCTTTCAGGTCGTGCTTTTTGTTACAATCTTTTTTTCGGAAAAAACCTCAAAAAAGTATTTCCACTTCAATCACTAACGCAAATCGAATTATTATTCACAATTGAAAATTTCTAGAAATTATCGAGAAATATTTTTGAAAATCCAGCAAAAAAAGTCTTCCCTTCGAGAAGATTTAGACAGGAAATTTTAGTTGGAATTTTGATCCGATGCGTACCATTCGGCATTGGAAGTTCCTGTTTCCTGCAATTTCAAAGAATGCAATTGCACATTTTCCGGTAACCTGTTTTTAATTTTTTCGGCAAAATCCACCAACATCATTTCACTGGTTGGCTGGTATTCGACCAAAATAACGTTATGGTCTCTTTTTTCCAATTCTTTTGCCAATTCAATATGTGGCGTGTTTTTGTTAAACACGGTTGCGTGGTCAAATTTGTTTACAATTTCTGAAGCAACAATTTTTTTCAAATCCCCAAAATCAATCACCATTCCATATTTTACGTTATTTGAATCACTTATTGGCGTTCCAATAACGGTTACAGAAAGCTCGTAACTGTGCCCGTGAATATTTTTGCATTTTCCATCGTAGCCGTACAAGGCATGCGCAGTTTCAAAATTAAATTGCTTTGTGATTCTAATTTTACTCATTTTCATCTGTTTAAATTATATTTTTCAGCGGTACAGATGCTGTTCGCCATTAATCATTCATTTGTTTATCAAAATTTGAAATGCTCGTTTCATGTTCAATATTTAAATTTAATCTTCCAAATCTTTTCTGTTTTTGGCTTTGTAATAAATAAAATAAGCCAATGCAGCCAATAAAACAAACGGCAAATAGGTTCCAATTATAACACCTGTTTCATAATCTTTATCAGGTGCGTTTTTAATGTTCTCTTCAATGTTAATTTGCAGAAAAAATAAGATGAAATTCAACAACATTTATTACTTTTTAAATTTTAGCAAAGCGCTTTTTGTGGTTTCAGAAAGCACCAGTTTACCGCTAATTTTTGCTCTTTCTTTCAATAATATATCCCAATGTTCCGTGCCTTCCCACAATACTTTTTTCATTTCCTTTAAAGCTTCTGGATTGTATTGAGACAACTTTAAAGCCAAATTATCAACTTCCTTGTCCATTTCTTCAACAGATTCAAAAACTCTTGCAAACAACCCTTTTTCTTTTGCCCAATAGGCATTTTGCCAACTGCTTGCGTCTAAGGTCAATTCACTTAAAGCCGCCAATCCCATTTTACGCGCAACCGCCGGAGCAATCACAAACGGGCCGATACCAATGGTAAACTCCGATAATTTTATGGAAGCCTGTTCCGTGGCAAAACAATAATCGCAGGCTGCAGCCAAACCAACGCCGCCGCCAACAGCTTTTCCTTGAACGCGGCCAATAATTAATTTTGAACATTTACGCATCGCGTTAATCACGTTGGCAAAGCCCAAAAAGAATTTATTTCCTTCTTCGGCAGTTGAAATGGAACTTAATTCATCAAACGAAGCGCCTGCACAAAAAGTGGATTCTTTCTCGCTTTTTAAAATGATCACATTCACCTCATTATTTGCGCTTAATTCATTAAAAGCAGCTGTTAGCCGAGATAATAACTCACCGGGAAGCGAATTGCCCGCCGGATGAAAAAACTCGATGACCGCAATATTGTTCTGAATATGTGTATATAAACTTCCGTTTTCCATAATGTCCAAAGTTACGGGATTTTAGACAAATATTTTTGACTAAATTTAAACGCCAACTTAAATTTCTAAACTTTCCGGCATCAAACCATTAAACGAAAGGCCCGACCTTTTATTCATGAATTATTTTCTCATAACAGTAAAAAGGAAACGTGCTTTGGTTGGGGAAATAAATGCTTTCCAATTTTATATAATTGCGCTTTTCGTAAAACTGCAGATTTCTTTTATTTTGGCTGAAAGTATCTAACCTGATGGATTTATAGCCATTTTCCAAAGCATAATTTTCAGCGAAATCCATGAGTTTTTGGGCAAATCCTTTTCCCTGAAAATTTGGATGAACCGCCAATCGATGAATATAAAGATTCTTGTCATTTTTTGTCAGCCATTTTACGTGCTGGTATTCGGCATCTTCAATTTCAGTGAGCACTATTAAACCAACAATGCTGTTTTCGTACTCCAATTTCCAAAGTTCCTGAAGTTCAATATCTTCGAGCAAGTCTTCTTTTTTGGGGTATTCTTCATTCCATTGAAAAATACCCTGTTCTATCAAATTTTGTCCGCAGCTTTTTACAATAGAAAGCAATTGTTCTAAATCTTGTTCTGAAGCTTTATTAATCACCATATTCATTGTGAATTTTTGCTAAAACGATTATTTATTAAGAACGAAATCAATACTTTTCTTCACCACTTTCTCCAGATGCAAAGGCATTGCTGAACCTTCCCAAGGCTGTGTACAACCCAGCGGATGATTCATTTCTTCAATAAAAACAAGTTTGCTTTTTGGATTCCACAAATGCAAGTTTTTGGCCTCTTGCGGAAGCACAACTTCATCATTTTCGCCGTGAACAATCAAGTGTGGAATGTTTAATTTTTCAACCGCATTTTTGATGGTCAATCGCGCTTCATTTTCTTTGAAATTTTCATAAAACGCGTAATTATGCGGCATTTCTTGAAGCGTTCGGGTGTTTAAAATATGGGAAATACCCAGCTTTTTCCAGCCTTGCAACAATTCTCCTTCGGGAAAACGGGCACCAAAATCGGAAACACCAGCCCAAGTGATCAATTTGGTTATTTTATTGTTTTCTGAAGCCTTGATTGAAACAATTCCCCCACCGCGTGAATGTCCGATTAAAGTGATATTTTCAACATCAATTTCATTTTTAAAATCGGGATTGGCAGTTACCCAATCAATAAGATCTTCCAAATCATCGAGTTCTTTTATAAAATTATTGTTGCCAAACGCTTCTAAATCTGGAAAATCTATGGGGTTTTCCAGAGTTCCGCCATTGTGCGAAAAATTAAATTTCACAAAAAACAGGTTGTTGTTCGCAAATGTCTCTGCCGCTAAATTCCAGGCGCCCCAGTCTTTAAATCCCTTGTAACCGTGACAAAATAGTACGATTGGCTTTTTGACATGGTCTTTTAAATAAATCACATCAGTGACTATGAATTTATTGTGATGGGTACTTTTTACTGGTATATTAAGTATTTTTTGCATTTTAAATTTTTAAAAAGGTAAATTTTGATTTTGGATAAAAGGAATTTCAGGATTTAATATTTCAACGATTATTCTTTTTAATTCGATTAAAAACGGATCCATCTTTTCTTGGGAAATAAGACTCTCGGCAGCGCCTCTTTTTTCTGAAAAATTCATTTTAAGGAAACCGCTGTTCAAGTTTTTAAATGAAATGATTCCGGCTTCAACAGGTTTTGAAAAACTGCCGCCATTTTCTTCAGAAAACAAAAAACTATAAAGCATCACCTGCAGTGGCTTTGTATATTTATAATCGCTTCCCATAAGACTGAAATCTATTATTTTAAGATCTTTGGCTTCCACTTTTCCCGTTTTGTAATCTATAATTCGGGTAACGCCATCCAATTCATCAATCCTGTCAACAATTCCTTTTAGTTTTATGGGAAAATTAATGCCTTCTATATTTATTTCGGCAGATAATTTCTTTTCTAAAGCGATAATCTTCAGCTGTTTATTTTGATTTAGAATTTGCAATTCCTGATTCAAAAATCGTTTGATATGATTTTTGCAAACTTCAAAAATGAGCTTGTTTTTGCCGGTTTCTATATTCCCTTTTTCATAGTATTTCTCAAAATATTTCACTAGCAAGACGTGTGTGTTTTTTTGCATTTCGGTGATATTTTCCTTACTTAAATAGCTATCTATAAATGGTTTGTATAAATCTTCAAGCACTTCATGAATTACAGAACCCATCGTATTAACAGCAATGGTTTCCTCCACTTCATCCTCTTCATAAATCTCCAATACACGTTGCTCATAAAATTTCACCGGATCGTAAATATAGGTTGCCAACGCCGATGGTGAAATGCCTTTGGTGAACACTTCCTGCAATTTTTGCATTATTTCAGGTGTTTTATCAATTTGCAGTATTGGAAAAATGGTATGCTGCACTTTTGGACTGATAATGGTTTTTGTAATATTTGGATTGTTGATTTCAAGCTGGGTTAAAAAACGGCTTTTTTCACCTGAACCGTAACCATCAGATTCCGTATTATAAATTAAATAAATGTCTTTGGCCCGTTGCAACAACCGCTGAAAATGGTAAGAAAAAATCGCATCTTTTTCCTGATAGGTTGGCAGTCCAAAATATTTTTTTACATCATAAGGAATAAATGAAAAATCGTTTTTTCCTCCTGGTAAAATTCCTTCATTTACAGAAGTTATGATGACGGTTTCAAAATCCAACGCCCTGGTTTCAAGCATTCCCATCAACTGCAAACCTTGCAAAGGCTCTCCCTGAAACGACAGTTTTTCGGTTCGCAAAATTTGTGTGTAAAAGAGATTCAGTGATTTTAAATCGGCAATGTGGTTGTAGGTTGCATTCAAAGTTTCCAACTGCTGAAAAATTGTAAAAAAGCGATACAAATATTCTTTTTCAACACCTTCTGTGTGGTTTTTAAGTTCCTTAATTAAATTGATACATTGCTTTATAACTTCATTAATGGAGGTTGAAAAACCAAACAAAGAAAACACGGTTGAAAGTTGGGCAACTTCAGCAAGTGAAATATATTTTTTAAGCATCTCAGCTGATAAAAAGATGCTGTTTTTACTTTTAATTTCTGCAATTAACTTTTGAAGAATTGAGCCGTGTAATTTATTTAGAAAAGGATTGTTTAAAACGCTTAAAACATCTTTGTAGTAAAACAGCTGTTCCTTTTCCTTATTAAATTTATGTTGGTTTAAATGCAGTTTAAAAAGCGCATCGAACAAACTCGCCAAGGGAATATCCTTTAACGGATATCCCATAGTGATGTTGATGCTTTTTACATTGTTTGGCAGTGAATTTAGCGTTAAAGTCAACAAATTTTCATCGGCCAAAACCAAGGCAGTTTTGCCGAAATTCTCAATTTTCGACAACAGTTCTCCCGCATATTTTATTTGTGTGATGTTTTTAGGAGCTCCAATTAAATTGATATTTTTCTGAATTGAAATTTCGTTATTGTCCCATAAAAAAGGGTTTTTTTGATAATATGCCCATTCTTTTTTATATTTTCTCAGAAAAAAGCCTGCTTCATTTGATTTGTCAAAAAATGATTCATTTGCGTCCCAATAAACAGAAGCCAAGTTGTTGTTCAACAATTCCTGAAATATAGTTTCTTCAGCCTTGTTCAGGGCGTTAAATCCAACAAAAATAAAATGATTGTTTTTATTGTTATTCATGTAGAATTCCAAATTGTTTGTGGCTTCTTTGTAAATCAAACCTTGATAACCAAATTTATTGTTTTTCAATTTTTCATAAAGCGCTTCATATAAAACAGCCAAATATTCAAAAAACTGAAGATAGTTTATCGCCAATTGGCTTGGCTTTTTATCTTGAAACCATTCGTCAAGTTTTTTTACATCCCTCAAATTTGAAAAAAATTGGGTTGCATTCACCAAATAACTGTCTATTTCATTGAAATCGTGCAAAGCAATGGTGGCCCATTGAGAAAAAGCATCAAACGATTCCCTGTTTTCTTTGGGAATCTTTTGCTGATATATGGTGTAAAATTCAAATAACAATTGGGTGGCATCAATAAGGTTGATAGCTGCCAATTCCTGAATGTAATTTTCAATGCTTGTTATTTTTGGCAGAAAGAAGGCGCCCTGTGTTTTTTCTATAATTTCTTCCTTTAAAAACACACAGGCTCGTTGGCTTGGGAGCACAAATACTAAATTGTTGAAACTTTGGTGTTTGCTTTGAACATCTTCAAAAACGCTTGAGATAAATGATTTCATCTGTTTATTTTTTATTTTTTATTGGTACAGATGCTGTTCGCGATTAATTATTCTACGGTGTATCAAAATTTGTTGTGCTCGTTTCATCTGTTTATTTTTTATTTTTTATTGGTACAGATGCTATTCGCTATTAATCATTCTAATGTATATCAAAATTTGTTGTGCTCGTTTCATCTGTTTATTTTTTATTTTTTATTGGTACAGATGCTGCCTGCCTGCCGGACAGGCAGGTTCGCTATTAATCATTCTAGTGTGTATCAAAATTTGTTGTGCTCGTTTCATCTGTTTATTTTTTATTTTTTACTGGTACAGATGTGTTCGCTAATAATCATTCTAGTGTGTAATAAAATTTGTTGTGCTCGGTTCATATATTTTCATTGGTGCTTGAAATGTGTCCTGAAATGCTCATTTCATCTGTTAACACTTTATTTTTTAGCGGTAACAGCTTCTGTTCGCCATTAATCATTGCTGTGTGTATCAAAATTTGTGATGGCTCGGTTCATCTGATTTTTTTATTCCCTATAAAAATATAAAAGCCATTTCAATTGAAATGGCTTTTACTTAACTATTTTAAGAATATTAAATTTCAACCTTTGGCTTTTCCTGAGGAATAAAAAAAACACGATCAATATTTCCAATAAAAAAATCGCCTAAAAAATTAATTTTAGGCGATTTTCACTTTTATAATTTTAAGCTATTGGCTTAATTTTTTAAAGTCACTTCAGTACGTCTGTTGTTTTGACGGCCTGCAGCTGTTTTATTTGTGTCAACTGGTTTGCCTTCTCCAAAACCTACAGTTGTCAATCTATCAGCGTTGATACCATTTGAGATCAAATAATCTCTAACAGCGGCAGCTCTTCTTTCAGATAATAATTGGTTTGAAGTAGTTGAACCTACACTATCAGTATGACCAGCAATTACAAAATCAGCTTCTGGATAATCTTTAAAAATTGCAGTCATTGATTTTAAGATATTGATAGATTCACTTTTGAAAGTTGCTTTATTTGTGTCAAATAAAATAGTTCTTGCATACTCATTTAACGTAGCCATAACCTCAACTGTTGGAGCTAATGGACAACCATTATTTGAAGCTGGACCTGCAACAGTAGGACATCTGTCTACATTGTCTAATACACCATCACCGTCAGTATCTGGCCAAGGACAACCTTTGTTGTCAGCCGGACCGGCAACAGTTGGACAAGCATCGTCTTTATCAACAACACCATCTCCGTCAGTATCTGGACAACCTTTGTTTGCTTTGGTTCCTTTTTCATTTGGACAAGCATCATCTTTATCGGCGATTCCGTCACCATCTGCATCTGGACAACCATTTAAAGCGGCCAAACCAAATACATTAGGACAATCGTCTTTTGAATCTTCAATACCATCACCATCAGTATCAGGACAGCCATTAAATGCAGCCAATCCAAATACAGTAGGACAAGCATCATCTTTGTCAAAAATACCGTCACCATCAGTGTCAATTCCTCCAAATTTCAATACAATCCCAACAGAATGTTGAAAATGTTGTAAAATAGGAGAGTTGTCAAATACGTGTTTGTATTTTGATTCAACATTCAATCCAATATTATCACTGAACCAAAAATTAATTCCACCACCTACATTAACAGTACCTGTTCCAAGTTTATCTAACCAAGTGTAACCACCACCAACTGAAACGTAAGGATCGAACCAAGCAGTTTCTCCAATGATGTTGTTAAGACTGTACTTTAAAGCAGCATCTGCACCAAAATACATCAAATCGTTAACATGATAGTCACCCATTTTAGATATTTTATTTAATGAACCAGCTGCTTCAAGCGTAAAGCCATTCGCTAAATATTTACCGACAGAAATTTTAGATACCGCAGGAAGAATGTTGTAATGATCACCTGCATTGAAAAATTCATCAAACCAACCACCATATTCTGTATTATTAACAGGATAAAAGTCAACAGCATTTACACCAATGCCTATTGCCCAAGGATTGTTTTTGTCTTGAGCGTTTGCTGTAATAGCACCTAATAAGATTAGGCTAAAAATAATTTTTTTCATATATTGTTTTATTTTAAATTAGTTGTTTTAGGTGCCAAATGGACAATGCCGAATTGGGATTCCTAAAGTTTTTTTATAGAACAAAGCTATGCTCCTCAGTTAAGAATTAGTTACACAATTGTAACAATACTTTGCATAATTCACACTTTTTATGAAGAATACGCTTTTATCAGCATTTTTAAAATTTAAAAGCATACTAAATGGTTGCTCACAAAAAAATCCCCGTTGCTTTAAACAACAGGGATTTTATATTTAGAAAAGTAGTTTATTCTTAATTCAATTTTAAAGTCACACGACGAACCAATTGACGTGCAGCAGCTGAATTTTTATCTACTGAAGTATCTTCACCAGCGCCACGAGCGGTTAAACGAGAAGCATCAATCCCTGAAGCAACCAATAATTGTTGTACTTTATTAGCTCTTTGTTCCGAAAGTTTTTGATTGTATTCCGTTGAACCAAGTTCATCTGCATAACCAGTAAGTTCTGCTTTCGATCCTGGATTTTCCTTCATATAATTAATCAAATAGCCAACTGATTCTAAAGAATAATCTTCTGGATTTGTACTGTTGAAACGGAAATATACGTTTGCATAACCATTGTTCATAAATTCTTTTATAAAGTCACCTCCTTGTGCGCCATTATTTCCATAACGAGCGTCTAAAGGTGCTAACATTGTGTCTGGAATTCCATCGTTGTTTACATCAACAGCACGACCTTTTGAATCAACAAGAGCATTGGCAACAGTATTAGGTTCTTGATCTAAATAGTTTGCAATTCCATCATTGTCGCTGTCTTTCATGTCATTTTCCACTTTAGACAGTCTTTGATCTAAAGAATCCAATTTACTCATAATAACATCTTCTTCTGAATACCAGTCAGCGTGAACGGCTTTTTGACCTAAGTAAAAAGTTAAACCAACAGAAGCGTTAACTAACATATGGTTAGCATTAAAGCCACCGCCGTTTACAGCTTGTGTTCCATCCCATGACACAGATTGTCTGATATGGTTAATCATACTTAAATCTCCGGTAAGGACGATGTTGTTGCTCAATTTTATTTGAGGAGTTAAACCAACAATCAAATTCAACATTTGGTCTCCTTTGTCAAAATCGTTTGGAGATTTAGGGGTATTCACAGAATAACCCATACCACCGTGTGCCAAAAGGTTAAAAGTATTTGTGAAGCTTCTGAAATCAAGCACATTGCCTAAATTTACGACACCTTGTAAACTGGTTCTGAAATATTTGGTTTCAAATGCAGGACTATCATCGTGATTTTCAATACTGTTATATCCGGCATCTAACTTAATACCGAATTTTTCATTCATCATATAACGAACACCAAGTCCGGCTTGCCATAAGCTTGGGGTTGCTGTGTAATAACCTGAACCGAAAGTGCTGGCTGGTTTGTGAACCCCTGCTTCTGCCTCAACAGACCATTGGTTGTATTCTTTTTCTTGTGCATTTGCCGTTATAGCGACAAATAATAATAAACTAAAAACAATTCTTTTCATGTATATAATTTTAGGGTTAATTAATAAAGGGGCCAAATATATGGTTTTTTTTTGGTTTTCCCAACATTTTCATTTGGTGACAAAGCTATGTAACTCAGTAAAGTATGAGTTACACTATTCCATAAAAACCTTACATAATTCACACATTTTCAAGAAGTGTGCTTTTTTTGATTGAGATTTTGAGAAAAGCATGAAAAAATGGAAGATTGGTTTTTAAATGAAATAAAAAAACTCCATCTTATTTTCTTTTATTTGATTGAACACTTTCAATAACCACCGTCGAAAGAATAAGGAATCCGCCAATCAACGTGTTTTCCGAAGGAATTTCATGCAACAAAAACAGTCCGAACAAAACGCCATAGACTGGCTGAACACTGCTGATAATACTTGCAGTTCCAATAGAGAAATTTTTGAAACTTCTCACAAAAAGCGTATGACCAACCGCTGTTGTAAAAAACGCCAAAGCGAGTATCGCCATCCAATCTCCCGATGTTGGCTGAACCTCAAACAGAAAAAGTACCGGCCATAAAACCAATGAAACAATAAGCATTTGATAAAAAATAAGCATTGAACCTGGATATTGCGCAATTTTTTGTTTCATCATGATGTTTCTGATGGCATAAAATACCGAAGACAGCAATCCGAAAAGGACGCCTTTGGTAATATTGCTTTCCAAATTGAACTCTGGCGCTAAAAAATAAATGCCGACCAATGCAATAATCCCCAACAAAATATGCGTTTTATTCAATGTTGTTTTAAAAAACAGCGGTTCCAGCAAGGCGGTAATTACCGGATACGTGAATAAACTCAACATTCCAATGGCAACATTTGAAAGTTGCAACGCATAAAAATACGTAATCCAATGTGCGCCAAAAAGCAAGGAACTCAGAAAAATGGCTTTAAAATCTCTTTTGCCATAAATTTTTAAATCAATTTTGCTATACCAGCAATAAGCACCTAAAATAACAACGGCAAAAACACAGCGAAACCAAATGGTGACTGGCGGCGGCATGGAAACAAATTTGCCCAAAACACCAGATGTGCTGATTAAAAGTATTGCAACATTTAATTCTAAAATGTGTTTTAGGTGCAGGTTTTTCAAAATTTATATTTTTTGAAGCGTTGCCAATGCTTTGTTTACGGAAGTGATTTTATCAAAAGTCAGCAACAATCGCAATCCGTTTTTTGTTTCTTTTTCTTTCATCGTGCAGCCTATTGGATTTTGTTGAACAAATTGTAAAATTCTGGTGAAAACTGGCGTTTGGTAAAATGAACTTTGCTGATTGGAAACAAAGTAGCCGATCATTTTATGTTTTTTCAGTATAAGGCGTTCAAGCCCCAATGATTTTGCAATCCATTTTATGCGAACACTGTTTAGCAAATCCGCCACCTGAAAAGGAAATTCGCCAAAACGGTCAATCAATTCCAGTTCAAATTTTTGCAGTTCTTCCTCCGTTTTAAGTTCACTTAATTTGGTGTATAAATTTAATCGTTCAGAAATCACATTGATGTAATCATCCGGAAAAAGAATTTCAAAATCGGTGTCAATCTGAATGTCTTTTACATAATCTTTTGGTTTTTCCTCAGTGTCTTTATACAATTCTTTGAACTCATTTTCCTTCAATTCTTCAATGGTTTCATTCAATATTTTCTGATAGGTTTCAAAACCGATATCATTGATAAATCCGCTTTGTTCACCACCCAATAAATCACCGGCACCGCGAATTTCCAAATCTTTCATGGCAATTTGAATGCCGCTGCCCAAATCGGTAAACAGTTCAATGGCCTGAATTCTTTTTCGGGCATCATCGGTCATCATATGATAAGGCGGCGTAATGAAATAACAAAACGCTTTTTTGTTCGAGCGCCCAACACGTCCGCGCATTTGATGCAGATCAGACAAACCAAAATTATTGGCGTTGTTTATAAAAATGGTGTTTGCATTTGGCACGTCCAATCCGCTTTCAACAATGGTGGTGGAAACCAACACATCAAATTCATTGTTGATAAAACCAAGCATCAAACCTTCCAGTTTCTTGCCGTCCATTTGTCCGTGGCCAATCCCAATTTTGGCGTCGGGAACCAATCTTTGCAACATTCCGGCAACTTCTTTGATGTTTTCTATGCGGTTATGAATAAAAAATATTTGTCCGCCCCGCTGAATTTCATAGCGAATCGCATCCCGAATCACTTCTTCGCTAAAACGAATCACATTACTTTCAATGGGAACCCGATTTGGCGGTGGCGTATTAATGACCGATAAATCACGTGCTGCCATCAATGAAAATTGCAAAGTTCTCGGAATTGGCGTTGCAGTAAGCGTTAAAGTATCAATATTTTCTTTTAATGTTTTCAATTTATCCTTAACGGCTACGCCAAATTTTTGTTCTTCATCAACAATCAGTAAGCCCAAATCTTTATATTTTATGGCAGCATTGGTCAATTGGTGCGTTCCGATCACAATATCAACAGAGCCATCTTCCAATCCTTTTAAAACGGCTTTCCGTTGGGTTGCGGTTCTAAATCGGTTTAAATATTCCACCGTTACCGGAAAATCTTTTAGCCGTTCGCTAAAGGTTTTAAAATGCTGAAAAGCCAAAATGGTGGTTGGCACCAAAATGGCAACTTGTTTTCCGTTATCCACCGCTTTAAATGCGGCCCTGATGGCAATTTCTGTTTTTCCGAAGCCCACATCGCCGCAAACCAAACGGTCCATTGGACGTTCATTTTCCATATCATTTTTTACGTCTTGGGTTGATGAAGACTGATCTGGCGTGTCTTCATACAAAAAACTGGCTTCCAATTCGTGTTGCAAATAACTGTCGGGACGAAATTGAAATCCTTTTTGCATTTTGCGTTTTGCGTACAATTCAATCAAATTATAGGCAATATGACGAATGCGTGTTTTTGTTTTTTGTTTTAAGGCTTTCCATGCGCCCGAACCCAATTTGTGCAATTTTGGCGCGGTGCCGTCTTTGCCGTTGTATTTTGCAATTTTATGCAGCGAATGAATGCTGATGTATAAAATATCGCGGTCGCCATAAATTAATTTAATGGCTTCTTGCTGTTTTCCTTCGACATCAATTTTTTGAAGTCCGCCAAATTTCCCGATACCGTGGTCAATATGCGTTACGTAATCGCCAATTTCAAGATTGGTCAATTCTTTTAACGTAATGGTTTGTTTTTTGGCGTAGCCGTTTTTTAGTCTAAATTTATGGTAACGCTCAAAAATTTGGTGATCGGTATAACAAACCAATTTATTTTCTACATCAATAAATCCCTGAAACAAAGGAAAAACCAAAGTTGTGTATTCCAATTCCTTATCCAGATCGCTAAAAATATCCTTAAAACGATCGGCTTGTTTTTCAGAATCGCAAAACAGGTAATTTGAAAATCCGTTTTCACTGTTTTGATGAAAATTCTCAATCAGCAAATCAAATTGTTTGTTGAATGAAGGCTGCGGTTTTGTGTTGAAAACCACCACGTCATGCTGAACTTGTTTCAGCATCTTTTCATTCGTTTTTAAATCGTCTTGAGTTATCCTTGCGTTCACAATTTCTACCAAAGAAAATTCCTTTAATTGTTTTTTGATGAGGTCGCCGTCGCAAAAAAGTTCGTTTGGTTTTGCGTGATTTAAAGCAGAATTTAAATCTTTAAAAGCAGTTTCCGCTTTTCCGAAAAGCGTGTCTAAAGTATTATAAAGCAGGCTGAGATCTTTGGCAAAAACAATGGTTTTGTCAGAAATATATTTTAAAAAACTATCGCGTTTTTCAGTCAATGCCTTATTTTCAACATTGGGCATAATGCTGATTTTGTTCAACTTTTCAGTAGAAAGTTGCGTTTCAACATCAAAAGTCCGGATGCTTTCAACTTCGTCATCAAAAAATTCGATGCGGTAAGGTTCATCATTTGAAAAGGAAAAAACGTCAATAATACCGCCACGAACTGAAAATTCTCCAGGTTCACTCACAAAATCAACCCGATTAAAATGGTATTCGAACAACACCTCATTTACAAAATCCAGGCTCAATTTATCATCGACAGAAATTTTTAGTGTGTTTCTGTTCAATTCGGCCTTTGTGACCACTTGTTCAAAAAGCGCTTCGGGATACGTGACAATAATGGCAGGTTTTTTGCGCGAATTAATTCGGTTTAAAACTTCTGAACGCAACAAAACATTGGCATTGTCGGTTTCTTCAATTTGATAAGGCCTCCGATAGGAACCCGGATAAAAAAGCACATCTTTATCTGTTAAAAGTTGCTCCAAATCATTTAAATAATAGGCAGCTTCTTCCTTATCATTAAAAATCAACAAAAATGGTTTTTCAACTTTTTTAAAACTTTCGGAAATAACGAAAGACAATGAAGATCCAACCAAATTCGAAATTTGAAAATGGTGATTGTCTTTTAAAAGTAACTGAGCCAACTGTTTTTCTTCAACAATTTGGACGTAGGTTTTAACAATAGCTTGTTTGCTCAAATTTGCAAATTTTGCCAAAGGTAGCATTTTAAAAAAAATATGGAAAAATTCAACGAAAATTATTAAATTTATAGATAATAAATAAAATAGAAAACATTATGTCAATTTCAGATTTATACCCTACCAGATTGCATGAGCAAAATAAAGGGCATTTTGCTTCTATTGTAAAATTAGCAATGCATGACCACAGAATTAACGATGCTGAATTTAAATTACTGGAAAGATTGGCGAACAAATTGGACATCACCAAAATTGAATTTGATGCCATTTTGAAAAACCCCTCAAATTTTGAGGCAATTTCACCCGATAGTTATGATGAACGCTTAGAACGCTTATATGATTTGACCAAAATGTTGTTTTTGGATAAAAATCCGACCATAGATAAAACCACAACTATGGACAAAATTGCTTTGGGACTGGGTTTTCCGGTTGAAAATGTGAGGCAAATTGTGAAAGAAGCCATAAAATTCTTTTTAAAAGAACCCGATATTGAAGATTTTAAACAAGTGATAAAAAAAGTGAATCCGATAAAACACGAATCTTAACTTTTTATTCGATGGATATTTTATAGGTTTAATTATATTTGCGGTTAAAAAATTAGAATAATGGCATTATCGGATTATAATTTAAGCGGGGAACAAAAACGAAACATCGCGCATTTTGCAAGTATTGTACGATTGGCTTTGGCAGATGACATCATTACAGAAGGCGAAGAAAAATTATTGAAAAGACTCGCCAGAAGGTTTCACATTTTAGAAGAAAAATATAAGGAAATACTTGAAAATCCGAATGATTATTCTCAAGCCACGCCTCATAGTTATGATGAGCGCATTGAACATTTATATGATTTGGCAACCATGGTTTTTGCTGATGGAGAAGCTTCTAAAGAGGAAGCAGACGTGTTAAAAAAATTGGTGATTGGACTTGGTTTTCCTTTGGACAATGCTGAAAAAGTAACCAACGAATCCATTCATTTAATTTTAAACGACAACGATTTAGAAGATTTTTCAAAAGCCATAAAAAGGGTGAATAGAATTTAAAAAGTTCATAAAATGTCAAAAAGCCGAATATAATGTTCGGCTTTTTGTGTTTAAAATGGTAATTTGCGTAAAAAATTACACGTGCAAAAATCAACTTCATTTCAGGTTTATAGCGCATCAGCAGGCAGCGGTAAAACTTTTACCTTGGTTAAAGAATATTTAAAAATTCTTTTAACAAGCGACAATAGCTATAAATTTCAGCAAATTTTGGCGGTTACTTTTACCAATAAAGCTGCCGGTGAAATGAAAGCGCGCGTGATTGAGAATTTGCACGCGTTTTCAAAGGAAGAAAAAAACGATATGCTTTCGGTAATTTGCGAGGAAACCAATTTATCGGAAACCGTTATTTTTAGCAGATCGAAAGCAATTTTAAACGCCATATTGCAAAATTATTCCGCATTTGGCATTATGACCATCGACAGTTTTACCCATAAATTAATCCGAACTTTTGCCTACGATTTACACCTTCCTTTAAATTTTGAAGTTGAAATGGATGCTGAAAGTTTGTTAAATGAAGCGGTTGATGTGGTGATTTCCAAAATTGGAGGCGACAAAAAACTAACTGATTTGCTGGTGAATTATTCGCTGCAAAAATTGGAAGATGACAAAGCTTGGGATATTTCGCTGGAATTGAAATCATTTGCCAAAATTATTCTGAATGAAACCGATGCCACCAATCTAAAATCACTTCATAAAATTTCTATTGAAGAATTTACAATCTTGAAGGATAAGCTTCAAAAGGAAAATAAACAGATTGAAGCCGATTTTTTAAGGATTGGTGAAAAAGCACTAAAAATTATTGACGAAAACGGACTTGATCACAACGAATTTTCTTACGGCGACCTGCCAAATCATTTTAAAAAACTCGCCAAACTCAAATATTTAAAAGCCGATGAGTTGAAATTTGAAGGCAGGCTAAATACCACAATTGAAGAAAATAAAAATTTCTACACGGCAAAATGCAGTGCAAATTCCAAGCAAATTATTGAGAGCATCACACCAGTTTTAAAAGGTTTGTATGAGGAATCCAAAAAATTATATGCTGAAAAATATCCTCGCTATCTATTGAATAATTTGATTGTGGAGGGTTTAATTCCTTTGGCGGTTTTAAATTATATCAACAATGCGCTTCAGGAAATAAAAGCCGAAAATAATATTTTGTTAAATGCTGAATTTAACCAACTTATTGGCGACACCATTAAAAATGAGCCCGCGCCGTTTATTTATGAACGGTTAGGCGAAAAATTTCGCTATTATTTTATTGATGAAATGCAGGATACTTCACAATTGCAGTGGCAAAATTTAATTCCGCTGATAGATCACGCCATTTCTTCGGAAAATGAATTTGGCGAACAAGGAAAATTGTTGTTGGTTGGCGATGCAAAACAATCGATTTACCGATGGAGAGGCGGAAAATCAGAACAGTTTATTGCGCTTTCTTCCGAAGAAAAAAACAAAAGTAACAATCCGTTTTACGTTGAAAAAGGTTTGTGCAATTTAGAAACAAATTTCAGAAGTTATTCGGAAATTATCGATTTTAACAATGCATTTTTTAAGAATAGCGCCCAATTTTTAACCAATCCAAGTTATCGAAATTTATTTTTTGAAGGAAACAGCCAAAAAATTAACAAAAAAACCGGCGGTTATGTGCAAGTTTCATTTGTTGAAAAAAATGATGAAGAGGAAGACAAAACACTAGTTTATCCAAAAAAAGTGGCCGAAATTATTCAAAATTTAGATCCATCATTTAAAAAAAATGATGTTTGTGTGTTGGTTCGGAAAAAAGACCACGGAATTGCCATTGCAAAATATTTGTCGGAAAACGGCATTGAAATCATTTCTTCCGAAACTTTGTTGCTAAAAAACAATGAAAAAGTAAACTTCATAATCAACTTATTGTATGTGGTTGAAAATCCATCATACAAAGATTACAAAATCAAATTGCTCTACTTTTTACACGAATTTTTTAGCTTGGAAGAAGAAAAGCACGAATTTTTAAATCAGTTTATTAATTTATCAACCGATGAATTTTTTGTGGGGTTAAAAAAATACGGACTCTATTTTAATGTGGAAGAATTTCACCAGATGCCGTTTTATGAAAGCATAGAATATATCGTAAGAAGTTTCAAACTGGCGCAGGAATCCGATTCAAATATTCAATTCTTTTTAGATGTTGTTTTTGAATTTCAGCAAAAGAAAAAAGTTTCAACCGGCGCGTTTTTAGAATTCTGGGAATTGAAAAAAGACAAGTTTAGCATTGTTGCGCCGGAAGCGGAAAATGCGGTGAGAATTATGACCATCCATAAAGCAAAAGGGCTGGAATTTCCGGTGGTTATTTTTCCTTATGATATTGAAATGTACCGGCAAATAAATCCGAAAGTTTGGTATGCGGATGACCAATTGGGCGACATAAAACAGGTTTTTTTGAATTATGGCGACAAGTTAAATTATATAGGCGAACAAGGAAAACAGTTATTTGACCAGCGAAGGGAAGAATTGGAACTGGATAATTTTAATTTGTTGTACGTAACATTAACAAGGGCTGTGGAGCAATTATATGTGATTACCGAAGACAAAACAGGCGGAAAGGATTCGGCTGGCATCAAAAACACTTCCGATCTTTTTGTGCAATTTTTAAAGAAAACCGAATTGTGGAATCCTGATAAAAAGGAATACAGTTTTGGAAATGCGATACGAATGCCATTTTCAATAAAAGAAGAAAGCAACACCACAATTCAACAAAATTTTATTGGAAATTCCTGGAAAAACCACCAAATTTCCATTGTTGCCAATTCGTCGCTGCTTTGGGATTCCGATCAGGAAATAGCCAGACTTTACGGAAATTTACTGCACGAAATGTTGTCAAAAATTAAAACAAAAAGCGATATTGAAGAAGTCGTAAATCGGTATTTATTTAAAGGTGAAATTACTGTTGAAGAGCAAAAGGAACTCATCAATATTATAAAAAAAATCATCAATCACAAGCAACTTGCTCTTTATTTTGATCAAAATAACATGGTTTTCACCGAACGGGAAATAATAACTTTAGACAAGCAGACAGTAATTCCGGATCGGTTGATTTTTAATGAAAATAACGTCACAATCATCGATTATAAAACGGGAAAATATGATGAGAAGCATCGACATCAAATTAACACTTACGCAACCGCATTGGAAAATTTAAATTTCAATGTCGAAAAAAAATTATTGGTTTATATTACCGATGAAATTTTAATTGAAGAAGTTTAAATTAGCATAAATTTGTAAAAAAATAAACAATTATGTACGGCAAAATACAACAACATTTACAAAAGGAACTGCAAGACATTAAAGAAGGAGGCTTATATAAATCTGAACGCGTGATTATATCGTCACAAGATGCGGTCATAAAAATAAGCACAGGACAAGAAGTCATTAATTTTTGCGCCAATAATTATTTGGGATTGTCAAACAACCCAGAAGTCATTCAAGCGGCAAAAGACACTTTAGACAGTCACGGTTTCGGGATGTCATCGGTACGTTTTATTTGTGGAACGCAGGATATTCACAAACAATTGGAACAAAGAATTGCAGAATTCTATAAAACGGAAGACACTATTTTATATGCTGCCGCTTTTGACGCAAACGGAGGCGTTTTTGAACCGCTTTTATCAGAAGATGATGCCATCATATCAGATTCTTTGAACCATGCTTCCATTATTGACGGGGTGCGTTTGTGTAAAGCTGCGAGATATCGCTATGAAAATAATGATATGGAATCTCTGGAAGCACAGCTTATTGAAGCCAGCAAAAAGAACCACCGATTCAAATTAATAGCTACCGACGGTGTTTTTTCAATGGATGGCGTAGTGGCCCAGCTTGATAAAATTTGTGATTTAGCCGATAAATATGATGCGTTGGTGATGGTAGATGAATGTCACGCCGCAGGTTTTATAGGAAAAACAGGACGAGGAACCTTAGAGTTAAAAAACGTCATGGGACGCGTTGACATTGTAACAGGAACACTTGGAAAAGCTCTTGGGGGTGCAATGGGCGGTTACACCACAGGAAAAAAGGAAATTATTCAATTGCTGCGCCAGCGCTCAAGACCTTATTTGTTTTCAAACTCATTGGCTCCGGCAATTGTGGGCGCTTCTTTAAAAGTATTTGAAATGATTTCGGAAGACACTGCATTAAGAGATACCTTAGCATGGAACACCAATTATTTTAAAGAAGGGATGACCAAAGCGGGGTTTGATATCGTAAAAGGAGATTCGGCAATAGTTCCCGTTATGCTCTACGATGCCAAGCTGTCTCAAGACATGGCCAATATGCTATTGGAAGAAGGCATTTATGTTATTGGGTTCTTTTATCCAGTTGTAGCAAAAGGAAAAGCAAGAATTCGCGTGCAACTTTCTGCAGCGCACACCGCTGAACATCTGGAAAAAGCAATAAATGCATTCATTAAAGTTGGTAAAATACTGAAGGTTATATAGAAAAATTGTAAAACAGTATCATTTTCAATATATTTTTGTATTTTTGTTAGTAAGAGGAGAGCGTTACAGACTTTCCTTATTGCAAAAAAAGAACATTAAATTTAAACTTACTAAAAATGAAACATGTAAAAATTGCCTTTTTGGCTATGTTATTAATTGTATTCCATGGCACTACTAATGCCCAGGACACACAAAACCCATGGATACTAACGTTTGGAGCAAACGCCATTGACGTTAAAGGTGGGGACTCAGATATTACTATAGGTCCTAAAATGTCTCTCGGAAGATATTTAGGAAAAGGATTTAGCTTAGAGTTAGCAGGTGCTGTTAATGAAATCAGCAGGCCTTGGGGAACAGGCGCGGATGCTACATTTGTAGGGATAGATTTAAATGCAAAATATGCATTAAATAATGCCTTCGGAAAATCAGGATGGTTTGATCCATTTTTATATGTTGGTGGAGGTGAAAATTGGGTAGGCACTGAAAATGGTTTAAGTTTAAATGCTGGTGCTGGAATTAATGCATGGTTTACGGACCATGTTGGAATTAATGTTACCGGTGGATATAAAAAAGTGAATACGCCTGTTGATTTTGAAATGATGCAATATTCAGCTGGTTTAACTTGGAAATTTGGAGGTTCAAAGGCCAAAGACGTTACTGAAGAGCTTAGTGATAAAGATGGTGATGGTGTGCCAGATTGTAGGGACGAATGTCCAGATGTTGCAGGTTTAGCAATGTTTCATGGTTGTCCAGATACAGACGGGGACGGAATTCCAGATAAAATGGATAAATGTCCAGATGTTTTTGGATTAAAAATACTGCAAGGTTGTCCAGACAGAGATGGTGACGGCACTGCAGATAAAGATGATGCTTGTCCAGATGTTTTTGGTCCCAAAACCAATGCTGGTTGTCCATTCAAAGATACTGATGGTGATGGCGTAATTGATTTAATTGACAGATGTGTAGAGGTTAAAGGTCCTGCTTCAAATTATGGTTGTCCGATACTACCAACTGTTGAGATTATGAGTGAATTGAATCAGTATGGAAGAACTATTTTGTTTGATTACGATAAATGGTCTTTTAAACAAGAGTCTTATGCTGTTTTACAGCCGATGACAACAATATTAAAAGAGTACCCTGATGCTAATTTTATCATTGAAGGACATACAGATAGTGATGGTTCAGATGCTTATAACCAAGTGTTATCTGAAAAAAGAGCAAATGCTGTCAGAGATTATTTTGTTACAAATGGCATCAATCCAAATAGATTAACAACAAAAGCTTTTGGAGAGAGCAAACCAGTTGACACTAATGACACGCCAGCAGGTAAAGCAAATAACAGACGGACTGAAGTGAAGTTGGCTGAATAAAAAATAATAATTTTATAATGTCTAATCACCTAAAAATTAAATTTTTAGGTGATTTTTTTGCATAAAACATATTAATAATTTAATTTTAAATGCGAAATACAGAAAATTTAAAAGCTAATAATTAATATTTTTGAATAAATCATAATAATAGCCTAACTTTGCCGTTAGTTAAAAAATTGAATATTAATTAAATTTTATAAAAATGAAACATTTAAAAATTGCCATACTGGCTTTATTTCTAATTACTGGTTTAAGTAATGCAAACGCACAAGACAAAAACAATCCTTGGGCTATAGGCATTGGCGTAAACGCAGTTGACTTTTACCCTACAAATGTAGATATCCCTACTGGCTACGGTGGTTGGTTTGATGAGTATTTCAATGCAGGTGACCATTACAATATTCTTCCTGCAATATCTAAAATTTCTGTCGGTAAATATTTAGCAGATGGCTTTACGCTTGAAGCAGCAGGTACTTTAAACAAAATATCTAAATCAGGGGATTTAAGCGTTAGTGATTTAACCTATTTTGGTTTAGATGGTGCATTAAAGTTTGACCTAAACAATATTATTGGCGAAACTTCTTGGTTCGATCCTTACGTTTCAGTTGGTGGAGGTTACACTTGGTTAGATAAATATGGAACAGCTACCGTTAATGGTGGTGGTGGTATCAATTTTTGGTTCAATGACAATATTGGATTAAATGTTGAATCAAAATATAAACATGTATTTGACAATGTAAATATTTTACAACATTTTCAACACTCTGTTGGAATTGTATTGAAATTTGGAGGAATTGACACTGATGGTGACGGTATTTTTGACAAAGATGATGCTTGTCCTACTGTATTTGGATTGGCTGCATTTAATGGCTGTCCTGATACTGATGGTGATGGTATTG